>Ga0256842_1000347_pt1 | contig 40861 bp, 58 predicted proteins | sample 4559240metaG_FD_185973 | JGI IMG/M metagenome (GOLD analysis project Ga0256842, IMG submission 185973) | Hydrothermal vent microbial communities from Guaymas Basin, Mexico - 4559-240 | ecosystem: Environmental > Aquatic > Marine > Hydrothermal vents | place: Mexico: Guaymas Basin | collected...
ATGTAATGTCTTTCCGCTATGGAAAGGTAAAACAAAGCGTTTATTTCCTTTTATATAAATTCTATGACTTCCTTTGCTTCTAATTAATTTAAAACCAGCCTGTAATAATAACTTTTCGGCTTCAACAGCAGTTAATCTTGGTAGTTTAGGCAACTTTTACCTCTAAAGAAGTGGTTAAAATCTCCTTGTTTAATAAAACTTTCTTTTCTTCTTCGTCTAAAGTTTCTAAATATAATTCTACAGCTTCTTTGATATTTTGTAGAACTTCATCTAAAGTATCTCCCTGTGTATGACAGCCTTTTAGTTCAGGACAGTAAGCATAGTATCCAAACTCATCTCTTTCTATTATTACCGTAACTTTCATTTTCTTCCCTCACAAATTTAATTTTTTCTAACGCCTAAACTCAGCAGCGGCGTGTAACACCGTCCGCTGGAGTGGTTTGTTAGGTTTTTATAATCTTTTCATATTCTGAATGTTTTCCTATCCAAAACCAAATAATACCTTCATCAATTTCTATACCGATAGCTCTATATTTTTTGCCCACTCGAACTGACCAATATCTACCGACCTTCTTTAAATGTAATGAGGGATGATATGGGTTTTCCTTTAAAAGTTCGAAGTTTTTATCTGCTAATTTTTTTATATTTTCAGGCAATTTTTCGTATTCTTCCCAAAAAGACGGACTTGCATAATGTTTTAGAGCTCCCGACATTTACCTGCTTGGAAATCTTTAATAGCTTGTTCTGCTAATTTATCCAGTTTGCCTAATCTAACATCTCTCTCAAATTCTTGATCCCAAAGTTTTTGTTCGTAATCCTCTATCCATTTTAAAAGAATTTTTAAATCTTTTTCTGGTAATTTTTTAATATTTTCAATTATTTCATAAACTTGCATAGGATACTCCTTAAAATTTTTTATTTTTTATTTTAATTTTTTATTTTAAAACTTTTCAAAAATTTTTCAATCTAACGGCTAAGCTCAGCGGCGGGAAGGTCGTCCGCTGAAATGAGTTGTTAGGTTCTAAATCTTTTCTCAATTTTTTTTAGGATCCTGCCTACAATCTAAAATTGCATATACTATAACTTCATCCTTTTCAAGTTTATAATATATTGCATAAGGAAACCTTTTGGATAACATTCTATAGAATCCCCAAAACTTTTGATGAACTCCTGCATATAAATGTAGAGATTCAATGTCAGAAAATAATGAATTTAAGAAATAATCACCTAATCCTTCCTTTTGTTTTTCATAAAAAGCATAACCTTCCAATAAATCCTGTTTAGCAGATTCAAGAATTTTTATTTTCATCAACAATTTTCAAAATGTCTTTTTTAGCTTCCTGCCAGCTTAAAATTTTTTCTTTATTTTCTTTTACTCTTTTTTCTCTTACTAATAATTCATCTTTATGCCAGTCTGGTGATGGAACATCTTTTTCTGTTTTTAATAAATCATTCCATATAAATTCTATTAGTTTAAGTTTGTCTTCAACTGTTAAATTGTTAAGTTGAATCTGCATTTTACCTCCTGAGTTAAATTTTGTACTTATTTATGTGCTTATTTAAAATTCTAATCTTTTTTAAAAATTTTTCAATCTAACGCCTAAGCTCAGTAGCGGGCAATTATCCCGTCTGCTGAAGAGGGTTGTTAGATATATTTCCACTCTTTAAATTTCGGCTTTAGATCTTTACGATCTTTAAAAGCTAAGAAATAAAGATATTCAGGAGCTAAATCTGCTCCATTTTCCCATACAATAGTTCCTAATTCTTCATCTACTTTAAATTTCATAAAATTTTTTTTGTCTTTTAAACTTTCAAAAATTTTGCCCTTTAAAGTGTTAAATAAATCTACAACTCCTTCACTTCCATCACTAAAAGTTACTTTTAGTTTATAATCTCCGATATATTTGGCTTTTTTTATTTTTATAAACATACTCTTACTCCAAAGGTGGTATAGGATCCGGAGGATCTCCCTTCTGCATTTTTTCCCAATTTTTTAATAACTCCTCTTTATGTAATTCATACCACTCTAAAACTAATCGTAAAGCTCTTTTGGGAAACTTTCCTTCTACAACTCCAGAGTTAATATCTACAATAATTTCGTATTCACCATATTTAGCGTGAAAGTGGGGTGGTAAGTGATCTTTGTAATACATCATAATAAGAATTCCAAGAAATCTGCTTATTATTGGCATACTTGATTTAAATTATTTTAGAACGCTTTAAAAATTTTTCAATCTAACGCTCAAGCTCAGTAACGGACAATTATCCCGTCTGCTGAAGAGAGTTGTTAGGATTAGATTATATTCTTCTTATCTCCTCTCGTAACTGTTTTAACTCTTCTAAAACTTCTATATCTAAACTACCCTCTTCTAAAAATTTCTCTGCTAACTTAATAGCTTCTTCTATCAAAAATAGTGCCTCTTCTAATCTTCCTTTCCTCATATAAACTCTTGCTAAACCTTCATATCCATCATGATGTTCAGGTTGAGATAATATTAATTCCTTAAATTTCTTTTCAGCTTTTTCTAATTCTCCTCTTTCAAGGAATTTTATTCCTTCATTATACCAGTTCCAATCATCTTCTTCATGGGCTTTAATATATGGAATTTCTTGCCGTAACTTTTTTAAAAACTTTTCAAGAGTCATCTTTTGTAATATCTTTTTTATTTTTTTCTAACACCCAAGCTCAGCAGCGGCGTGTAATGCCGTTTGCTGAAGTGGGTTGTTAGTTTTCATGGAAAATATTTATAAATCTCTTTCCGAGGTAAAATTCGAACAAAAATTAAAATATTACCTTCAATTTCTAATCCTATCCTATAATCTCCTATCCTTATTCTCCAAAAATTCTTCCCACTTCGCAATTTCTTCAGATCTCCTCTGAACTCTTTCAATTCTTTAATTTTTTCTAACTCTTCAATTAGCTTTTTAATCTCTTCTAAAATATCTTTATCTTTTATTTTCTTTAAGTCTCTTTTAAAACTATTTTCAAACTTTAAGTCCATTTTCGATTATATCCATAATCTCATTTTTACTAACAAATTCATTTTTTCTTCCCTCTTCAATAGCTTTACTCAGGGCAATATCTTCTATAACTTCCTCTATAATCTCTTTTAGCATTTCCCGCTTTTCTGTAAAAATCTTAAAAATTATTTCTTCTAACAGTTGCTTAAGTTCCTGCTCTTTTAAAATTATTTCCATCTTGTTCCCCTATAAATTTAGTTTCAATTTTAATTTTGACACTTTTCAAAAATTTTTCAACCTAACGCCTAAACTCAGCGGTAGCGTGTAATGCCGTCCGCTGGAGGGGTTTGTTAGAAATTAGTGGCATATCCCTCCCGGTAGGGCGCTGTCAACCGTCCAAATGTAGCAGTGCTACTTGTTAGCATCAGCTACAAGCTCCTTCCCTTAAGGAGGAGTAGTTGACAAACTAAAATATTTCCAATGTTCCAATTTACCTCTATTTGTAATAGCTATATTTGCAATTCTTTCATGTGCCTCAGAGTATTTATTCTCTTCTCCTAAAAATTTCTTAATTTATTCCCTAACCAGAGCTGATACACTTTTTCCCTGCAAAGCTGCTATTTGTTTAATCTTTTTCCAAATTTCCTCAGAAACTTGCTATTATTAAAATTTTGGTAGCTATTTTTTAACCCTTATATTAGTTAATTAAAGTTTTAATAAAATAATAAAATTTTCTGTTTTTTTAATAACTGAAAAATTTTTTTAAAACAATCTCAATAAAATAAAGTAAAGAGCTTATATTTCATTGTTTCTTCCGTAAACATCATCAAAACGCACTATATCATCTTCTTCTAAATACTCCCCACTTTGAACTTCAATTATTTCAAGAGGAATCTTACCTGGATTCTCAATGCGATGTAGAGTGGTTGGAGGAACAAACACAGATTCATTTTCATGCACAAAAATCTCTTTATCTCCAACAGTTACTTTAGCAGTTCCTCTTACCACAATCCAGTGTTCAGAACGATGATAATGCATCTGTAAACTAAGTTTAGCACCTGGATTTACCACAACCTTTTTTATTTTATATCTTGCTCCTTCTTCTAAAACTGTATAGCTTCCCCAGGGTCTAAAAACTGTTTTATGCTCAAGCACACTTGGATGTCCGTCTTTCTTAAGCAAATTCACTATATCCTTTACCCTCTGAGACATATCCTTTTTAAGGATTAAAATAGCATCATCTGTATCAATAATTGCTAAATCTTCCACTCCGCAAGCTACAACAAGTCTTTTATTACCAAGTATAAGAGAATTTTTAGTATCTACCGAAATAACCTCTCCAGTTTTTACATTTTGAGCCTCATCTTTATCCAAAGCTTCATAAACTGCATCCCATGAACCAATATCACTCCAGTAAATATCAAGTGGTAAAACTACAGCTTTATTTGTTTTTTCCATTACTGCATAATCTATGGAAATTTCAGGGAGTTCTGAAAATTTTTTAACTGTTTCTTCAAAACTCAGATCAAAAATTTTGGCAATTTCAGGCTCAAATTTAGCAAATTCTTCCTGCATAGTTTTTATACCAAAACAAAACATTCCTGAATTCCAAAAATAATTTCCTTCAGAAAGGTATTTTTTTGCAGTCCTTAAATCTGGTTTTTCTGTAAACTTTTCCACAGGGAAAGCATTTAATTCCTTAATTTCATCAATTTGTTCATTATTTTTAGCCTTAATATAGCCATATCCTGTCTCTGGTTTCTCGGGTTTTATTCCAAAAGTAACTATATAGCCTTTTTTAGCCAATGTTTCTGCTTTTTCAAGATATTTTAAAAATTTGTCCTCAGGTTTTATAATATGGTCTGAAGGTGACACAAAAAGAACATCTTCTTGATTTGATTCCATTTTTTCTAAAGCAAATTTCATAGCAAGTGCAATAGCAGGAGCAGTATTTTTTATAGCAGGCTCAAGAACAATATTTTCTTCAGGAATATTAAAACCTGCGTTTTTGAGTTCTGCTAAAACCAAAAATTTGTAATCTTTATTGGTCATGATAATTATATCTTCAGAGCTAACTACTTTTAAAAATCTTTCTACTGTTTTCTGAAGAAGTGATTTATTTCCATTTAATTTTAAAAACTGTTTAGGAAAAGTTCTTCTTGAAAGAGGCCAGAGCCTTGTTCCAGAGCCTCCTGCAAGGATAACTGCTTTCATTTTTTATCCTCCAAAAGTTTATTATAAATTTCTAAATATAATTTTGGACATTTTAATATAAATTTTTAAATTTTCATATTTCTCCAAATTCATAGCTTCAATTGTTGCCAAATTCATCAAAATGAAACATCTTTATATCCCAATTTCTCCAAAATTTTTTTATTAATTATGTCTCGCTCTGGATCATTAAACCATCCCCACTTGTTAAAATATTTAATAGCTGATTCTATATGGATTTTTAAAAGTTTTAAGTCTTTATAAGAGCCCTTTTGATGTTCATGATATATGTGTACATAAGGATAGTAAATAGTTCTTGCTACACGATGGATTCTTCTTGAAAGATCAGTATCTTCAAGATACATAAAAAATCTTTCATCAAATAAACCCACTTTTTTTAACACCTCAGTTCTAATAAACATAAAACAACCAGATAGATACGGAACCTCCATAATTTTATTATATCCGGTAAATCTGAGTTCATATATTTCATTTCTTTTTTCTATATATTTTTTAAGTGGACCTTTATTCAAAAATCTCCTACCAAATAAATCAAGCGGAGTAGGAAGAAGTTTGCATAAATATTGTATCTTTCCATCTGGATACAAAACCTTTGGCATAACTAAACCCACATCTGGATTTTTTTCCATAAAATCATATAATTCTTCTAATATTCCTTCTTCAAAATAAATATCCGGATTAAGAACAAGGTGATATTTTATATTTTCATCTATAGATTTTCTTATAGCAATATTATGAGCTTTCCCAAAACCAAGATTGGCATTATTAAATTTATACTCAATTTGCTTACTTAAATGATGAAGCCCTCTAAGTTCATCCGTAGGGGAATTATCTATTAGATAAAGTTTTTTAATAAATTTTGATTTTAGAACATTATTGATAGTATCTATTAATTGCTGTAATCTATTTTTATACAAAACTATGGATATATTTATCATTAAACAGTCTCCTTAAACATTTTAAAGATTTTTTCAGTAGTTCTTTTTTAATTATATTTTCTGCATCGTATTAAACTTTTTAATAAAAAAATAGTCCTCTTTATTTTCCTTTAAGGATTAGCTCAGGGTTTAATAAAACTTTTTGGTCTGCTCACGATGCATATTTTTATTCTCCTGTAGCAAAAGATAATATAAATACAACAACTTGAAAAAGTCTAATCACTGAACCTACAGTAAAAAAACACGTTTTGCTTTATAGTAGTTTTAATATTATTTTAAATCATTTATATACTTTTTATACCCAGATTCAACATAAAAATTATATTTCCTAAATTTCTTAAAAAGCCGTTTTTAAATAAACGATATTTAAAAATGTAAAACAAACGAATAAAATTAGGATAATTTAATATATTTGAATAAATCTGTAAAATTCTTCTTATATCTTTGTCTAATTTTTCATTATAAGTATTTAAAAACTCTTCAGCTTGCCAAATTGTGTCTACAAGATTTTTTTTAAACTTATTTATTTCTTCTCTTTTAAAAATTCTCTTTAAAGCTTCAAAATATCCCCAATTTTTAGCTCCTATATCATTTCTTCCATGTTGTCTATAAAGCACTGTAGGAATATTTAAATAATCCATTTTTCCAAAAACAGAAACTACCAAAGCAATCCACCAATCATGCATTACAGCTTTTTCAGGAATAGGTAAACTTAAATCCAAAGCCTTCCTGTTTATTAACATTGTGCATCCTGTAACAATATTTTGAAGTAATATACGATTTAAAGTATTATGAGAAGGATCAACTTTTTGATATTTCCATAAAGATTTATTTATTAATTTTAAATTCTTATCTACTACTTTTAAATCTGTATAAACTAATAAAGGAATATCTTTTCCCCACTTAATTTCAAGTTGTTTTATTTTTTTTAATGAAACTTCTATTTTATTTGGCAACCATACATCATCTTGATCAGAAAACATAATATAATCAAAACTAAAATTATCTTTTACTGTTTGCATCAAATGAGCAAAATTTTCTTTAGCTCCTCCACATTTAATCCCATCTTCTATTAAGAGAATTTTTTCAGGGTAAGTTTTAATATATTCTTTCACAATTTCCACAGTTCTATCACTCGATCCATCATCATGAATTAAAAGCTGCCAATTTTTATAAGTTTGATTTAAAATAGAATCTATCTGTTCCGAAATATACTTTTCTCCATTATAAGTTGCCATTAAAATTCCTATTAATTTATTCATATAGTTTCGGTTGATTTATTCTTCCACATATTTTTTAAAATTACTTTGATACCGTTCCTTAACAAACTTTCCAAACACTCAATTTTGTCTTGCCAGTTGTTATAGTTAAGGACGATTATGTAAACTTTTGGCAAACTTACCTTAACCACAATTTATTCCTCAATTTATTTTTTCTTTTATTATGTTCATCAATGTAACTGCAAAATATATCTTCTTTTCTTAAGGAAAAATTTTATATAGTTCGTTCAGCTTTTCAATAGCCGTTAACACACTCTCAGGTGGAATTTGCGATATACACGGAGGAACTTCCCCTTTTCGTAAGTCCACATACTTACATTTCCACCCACACTGAAAACAATCCATAGGTTCATATACACATTTAACGATATCTTCAAATTCTGGCCAAGGAAGAAACCTTCCAAAATGTCCTCCACCAAGAATACAAACAGTAGGCACTCCAGATAAATAACCCAAATGAGTTAATCCTGTTTCATTTCCTATAACAAGAGATGAATTCATCACTATTAACATTGTTTCATCAAGTGTAGTTTTTCCTGTTAAATCTATGAGATTTGGATGTTTTAATGGAAATTTATTTAAACCTATTTGGATAATTTTAATATCTTTTGGTAGGTTATTTAATATTATTTGCCAGTCCTTAGAAGGATACTTCCTATATGGAGTAGATGCATCGGTTAATATAACAATATATTTATCACAGTTATATTTTTCTTTTAAATCTAACGTGTAAAGATTTTCATTAAATTTTTTAAAAGTAGTATAATAATCATTTTTTGAAATAGAAAAATTCTTATATTTATTAAATAGTATATAATTTAAATCTTCAAAAAATACTTTAAGATGCTTTGATATATGAACAATTTTTTCATTACAGTAAGGATTATTTATAATATGCGAAAATAAATTAAGTGGTGGATTTTTTCTTTCTATTTCATAGATATACTCTCCTTTATATGCTATTTTATATCTGCTATTTATTTTTAGGCATAAATATTCCATATTTTTCGTCCGATTAGGATGTGTAATAGCACAACATTCACATCTACCTATTTTTTTTAGAATATTAATCCTATAATATGGGTTATATTTAAATTTAAATGGATTGATTGAAACTACATTAGGTATTAACTTTTTAAATATATTTGTTGTTATTGGTAATGACACTAATTGTATATCATTATCAGGTATCTCCCTAAAAAATTTTTCATAATAAGGTAGTGAAACTAATACATCCCCTATTAAAGATAAATCTACAAATACATATTTTTTGGATAAGTCCATATTTTTATATATGAAATTAACAAATGCACGGTCACAAAAATAATTTAACTTTTCCACGACACATTTTGTATAATGTTTTAGATATTTCTTGATGCACATACTCTCCCTAAACTTATTTTTTATTTTTAATAGTTCTTTAATTATAAATAAATCTTTTTTGAAAATATAAACAATGATAAAAATTCTGATTTATTTATTCTCAAAAATTTACAGGCTAAATAAATATATAATATAAACATTGATACTTCTGTGATAACTGTGGCTAACGCCGCACCCTCCATACTATATTTTGGGATCAATATTAGATTTAGTATTACATTGATAATTGCTCCAACACCTGCCCCAAAGGTTACCAATTTTTGTTTGTTTATGGAATTTAATAATCCACTTGTAATTGAACTAATACATATTATAAAAAAGGCCCATATTAAAATTTTTAATGCCTTTATACTTGGTAAATAATTTGAACCATAAACAATTAAAATGATATATTTTGCAAAAACAATTACAAAAATAGCAATGATCAAACCTATAATAAAAGATATATTAAACGCTTTAATCCAAACTCTTTTTAAATTATCTAAGGAATTTATGTATTTAGACATTACAGGAAACATTACAGAATATATTATAGCAGGAATAAGTGAAGATAACCCATCAATAAGTTTATATGCCGCAGAATAATATCCTACAACTTCATTGCCTTTCATATACGATAACATAATAGAATCAATTCTAAAATAGATTACTACAAAAAAACCTATTAAAGCAAATGGTAATGCCTCTTTTAACAATTTTTCCCAAAATTTTAAGTCAATCTCGATCTTTGGTTTAACAAATTTCCATGATGTAATTACTAAATTATATAATAAAATTACAATTCCAGAAATTAAATAAATACATGCAAATCCTTCAACATTAAATTCTAAATATATACCAATAAAAACCCCAAAAAGCATTAAAAAACTATTTAATACATTTCCAATTCCCATATATTCCATTTTTTCATGACCTTGATAAATAGAGTAAAACATAGTATTAAAGGAGTGAATTAAAACATAAAAAGCAATTAAATAAACCACATAAACTGTCTCTTTTGGATAATTCATTAAATTTATAGTCAAGGCAATTAATATAAATGTAATTGTGCCCAAAATAACTTTTATAACTGTAATATTTCCTAAATATTTCCCAGTAAGTTGTTTATTTCTTGCAACTTCTCTAATTGTAAGTGGCTGTAATCCTAAATCAGCAATAATGCCAAACATTCCGGTAAAAGCAAAAGCAAAGGATAAGATACCGAAGCCCTCAGCACCCAAATAGCGAGCAGTATACATGGTGTAGAAAAATATCAATAACCGGCTTATTATTTGTGAAGATAGTAATACACCTGTGTTTTTGGCAATCCTTTGAACCGTGTTCATATTACATTTTAACCCAATTTATTTTCATTACTGATAAATCTCCTGAAACTTTCCTCTACTATCATTATAAATAGATATTTCTCTTGTAGCAGACAGGTTAAAGCCATAATCAGTCAGGATATTAAAATATTGAATAAAGTTTTGGGCAAAGGCAATCAAACCAAACTTTTCTGGTCCTAAAATCCTGACCAAATAGGGTAGGGTGATTAAAGGTAAGATATAATTTGCGCCCTGCAAAACTGACAAAGAAAGAAAATTTTCAAGCAACCGCTTTCTATCTTCTGATTGAAATTTTTGCTCGATTTTGTTTAGCACTAACATTACCCATAAGCCATCGTTTTACCATCTCTTAACAGTTATTAACAAACTCCCTTAATTCTTCTTCCCACTCCTTTATTTCAATATAAAAACATATCCTACAATCATTCCAAGAATTCGTAAAATAAAAAAGGTTAAGCTACCTTGTATGAGTTCTTTGAAATGAATGTCTTCAGCTATTTTTAGCTTTATTCTGTCTATCATTAATTTAATCAAGATAGATTAGAACCAACCCTTTATCTTAAGATAATTATAAACCTCTTGAACAGCTTTTTCTATTGAAATTTTATGACTTTCAATAATTAAGTCTGGATTTTCTGGCTCTTCATAGGGTGCAGAAATTCCTGTATATTCTTTTATCAATCCTTCACGAGCTTTTTTATACATTCCCTTTGGATCCCTCTTTTCACAAACCTCTACAGGACATTTCATATAAACTTCTATAAAGTCTTCTCTCCCTATAATTTGTTTTATAAATTCTCTATCCTTTTTATGAGGAGATACAAAAGCACAGAGAACTATCAAACCTGCATCTACAAAAAGCTTTGCTACTTCTGCAATTCTTCTCAAATTTTCTTTTCTATCTTCTGGAGAAAAGCCCAGATCTGAATTTAATCCATGTCTAATATTATCTCCATCAAAAACATAAACCTTTATCCCTTTTTCAAAAAGAACTTTTTCAAGGGTATGAGCAATAGTTGATTTTCCAGAAGAAGGAAGCCCTGTAAACCAGACTACACCACTTTTATGCCCATAAACCCTATTTCTGTCCTCTCTTTTTACAAAACCATCAAACCAAACTATGTTATTATTCTTATCTTTCATTTTTTTTAAATTCTAAAAAGTTTTATTATAAATTTACCTTATTTAAAAACTTGTGCAACTCTTCAACTTCCGTGATTTTAGAAGTTTCTCTTTTTGCTCCAATAAGTAAATACAATAAGAATTCCTATTAAAGTAAAAATTGCTGAAAGAAGAGCAGTAAAAATGAATGTTTGTCTATCTATTTTCTTTTGCAAATTGTCAAATTGTTTTACAAGAACCTCTTGATTTTTCTCAATTTTGATAAGTTTTTCAGTTGTTTTATTATTTTTAAGCTCTGATGAAACGTTTACAGCATTCGTAAATTTTGGAAATAAACAAATGCTGAATATAAATACAATTAGTAAAATTAAAATGTTCTTTAACCTGTTCATTTTAATCTCCTATAATTTTGAAATTGTTTTACACATAATTGTAGAATCTATTTTAACAATTTACAAGAGACTAATTGCAAAAATAAAAAGATGATTAAAAATAATCCTAAAAATTTTAAAAAATTAAAATATTTCAAAAAAAATTAAAATGAAAAATAAAGAAAAACATCTTTTAAAAGTAACTGATGAAGATGCGGGAAAAAGACTTGATGTATTTATTAAAGAAAAACTTACTGAACTCAGCAGAAATAGAATCAAAAATCTTATAGAAGAAAAATTTATTCTTGTTAATCAAAAAGATTCTAAACCAAGTTATAAAGTGAAAATTGGAGATGAAATTAAAGTTGAGATTCCACCTGAAAGTGAATTAGAAATAAAACCCAAGGAAGTTCCTTTTGAAATTATTTATGAAGATGATGATATTGCGGTTATAAATAAACCTGCAGGAATAGTGGTTCATCCTGCTCCCGGACATCATAATGATACTCTGGTGCATGGATTACTTTTAAAACTTAAAAATCTCTCAGGTATAGGTGGTAAAATAAGACCGGGTATAGTTCATCGTTTAGATAAAGATACCTCTGGAATTATGTTAGTTGCTAAAAATGACTTTTCTCATAAAAAGTTGGTAGAAGCTTTTAAAGAAAGAAAAATAAGTAAAACTTATCTGGCTATAGTTTATAAAAACCTGGAAAACAAAAAAGGTAAAATAGAAAGTTTTATAGGAAGACATCCTGTGCATAGAAAAAAAATGGCAGTTTTAAAGGAAGGAAGGTTAGCTATAACCCTTTATGAAGTAAAAGAATTCTTATACAAAGCTACCGTAGTTTTTGCTAAACCTGTTACAGGAAGAACTCACCAGCTTAGAGTTCATTTTTCTTATATAGGACATCCTATTCTTGGAGACCCTGTTTATGGAGGATTAAAATATGACATTCCTAAACCTCCCAGACTTATGCTTCATGCTTATAAAATTTTCTTTAAGCATCCCAGAACATTGGAAAATATGGAATTTATAGCACCAATCCCTAAGGAATTTGAAAAATACATAGAAGTTCTTAAAAAGGGGTAAAATTGAAAAAAATTGGTATTACAGGCGGAATTGCTACAGGAAAAACCACCTTTTTAAATATAATTAAATCTCTGGGTTTCCCTGTTTTTTCAAGTGATGAAATTGTAAAAGAACTTTATAAAGAGCCTGAAATCAAAGCTCAACTTTTAAAAATTTTTGGACAAGAAATCTTAAATTCTGATGGAGGTATTAATAAAAATAAAATTTTAAAAAAAATTTTAGAAAATTTAGAACTTAAAACAAAACTGGAAATGCTTTTTCATCCGATAGTAAAAAAGAAATTGTTAGAGTTTTTTAAAGATGCTGAGAAAAATCAGTATAAAATAGCATTTGCAGAAGTTCCTCTTCTTTTTGAAGCTGGCTGGCAATCTATATTTGATGAAATTTGGGTTATAACCTGTTCAAAAGAAACTCAAATTAAAAGAATAAAAGAAAAAGGTAATTATGCAGATTTATTTTTTCAGCTTTCTGAAAAGCAGATACCCCTTGAGGAAAAAGAAAAAAAAGCTCACAGAATTTTTTCTTCTGAAAAATTGCCAGATGAGTTAAAAAAAGAGCTTAAAATTCTCCTAAAGGAGTATTTAAAAGGTTAAACCCTGTTTTTGTATATGCATGGAATAAATAAGAATTACCGAGTTTTTTTACCTGCAAATCTTTTAAAAATAAAGCTTCATTTAACCGTGTTAAAGGTTCTCTTTCAATAGCCATAATCCCTTTTTTATCTCCTATGATAACAGGGCCTACAAAATAAAAAATCTCATCAACCAAATTTTCCTCCAAAACACTTCCATGAATTTTAGCCCCTCCTTCAACCAACAAAGAGGAAATCCCTTTTTCATAACATTTTTCTAAAAGTGCTTTTAAATCTATTTTATTTCTTTTTAAAGGAAGTCTCCAAACCTCTATTCCTTTATTTTTAAAAACTTCTTCTTTTTTTAAAGATGCCTTTTCCCCGCAGGCTATAACAGTTTTTTTATCTTTATCTATTTTAAAAATTTTATAATCAGGACTCAAGCTGAGCTTGGTATCCAAAACAATTCTTACAGGATTTTTCCCTTTTACCAATCTACAAGTAAGTTCAGGATTATCTTTTATAACAGTGTTTTTACCAACTAATATAGCATCGCATATATGTCTTAATTTATGCCCATATTTTCTTGCCTCTTCTCCTGTAATCCATTTTGAGTCTCCTGTAGAGACTGCTATTTTGCCATCTAAGCTTGAAGCAACTTTCATAATAACCCAGGGCTGTTTCCTTAAAATATAACTCAAAAAAAATCTTGTTAAAATTTTAGCTTCTTTTTCCAAAACCCCTACTTTAACCTCCACACCTTTAGATTTCAAAATTTCCAAACCACCTCTGGCTACAGAATTAGGGTCTCTTATAGCGCATATTACTTTAGAAATTCCTACTTCTAAAATTTTTTCTGTGCAAGGAGGAGTTTTCCCATAATGAGAACAGGGTTCTAAAGTAACATAAAGATGAGCTCCTTTTGCTTTTCCTCCTGCTTTGCAAATTGCTTCTACTTCAGCATGAGGATAACCATATCTTTTATGATAGCCTTTAGCAATGATTTCCTTAGTTAAAGGGTTTACTAAAACAGCACCAACTGCAGGATTGGGAGAAGTATAACCCAATCCCTTATACCCTTCTTTTATGGCAATTTTCATAAAATATTCATCAGAAAATTTAATAGACATTATTTTCTTCTGGGACGAAGTGATGATATATAAAGAAAAGTTTGCAAACGAGACCAATTTATGTTTTTGGTTTCTTTTTTACCCTCTTCCTTAGCCAGTTTAATCTTTTCTGCAACCTTTGGAAAATATTCTTCCTGAATATTTATAGGTCCTCTGCGGATTTGATTTAAATGAAAAATTAAAGCATTTAACTTTTTAACCTTGCTATAGGCATCACCTACTTCTTCATCCAAAAGTTCTTCCAGCCTGGCAATTTCTTTTCTCAATTCTACTTCCTTTGGAACAAAACCCGCATTTTTAAGAATTCTGAAAACTATTTTTAATTCTTCCGGAACAAAGGGATCATCTTTTAAATCTAAAGATTTACCCTTACACTCAAGATTATCAAATTCTCCATTTTCCATAGCCTCTCTAATACGCTCTTCTGCAATTTTCTTAAATATAAAGAGACTCATTTTTTTACAATAAGTTGTGATAATTTATATTCTACTAAACCTGCTTCTTCTGAAGGAAACTCTTTAAGATATTTTTCATAGTATTTTTTAGCAAGAGCAAAGTTGCCGATTTTTTCAGCTGCCCGTGCTATATCCAAATAAGTTAAAAAATTCAACTCTGGTTCTTTTTTAATAACCTCTTTATAAGTTTTTAAAGACTCTTTCCATTTATTTTGATTTTCTAAAACCTTAGCCTCTCCATATAAAATAACTCCTTTTATTTCTGCAGGGTATTCGCTTTTTAATTCCTTTAAAAGATCCTGCATCTTAGCATACTCTTTTTCCTGAAAATAATAATTCCATAATAGAAGAGAGGCTTGAAGTGCAGCTGAAGTGCCTTTATATTTGTCTTTAACTTCTTTTAAGGCCCTAATAATATCAGGGCTCTTAACTGCTTCCATAAGTTTAAGAGCTGCCCTTTTTTCTTTTTTAGAATTATAATAAGTTATCCCTCCCCAGATAATTCCTATTCCAATTAAAGCAAAAATTGATAACAAAATAACACGAAGATTTCTATCAAAAAAAGCAGTTAGCTTTTCATGAAAAGACAAAAGTTTATCTTCATTTTCCATTTTAATAACTCCTTTTTTTAATCTTCTACCCCACTAAAGAAATCATCCCATTTAAAAATAAGAGGTTCTTCTCCTTCTTTTAATACTTGATAGTCTACAATTTCTCCTACAATTATCATATGATCCCCGGCTTTAAATTCATCCATAACTCTGCACTCAAAATAAGCAATAGCATCAAGAAGAACAGGACTTCCGTTAAAAGCGGTTTTATAAGGAATGTTTTCAAATTTATTTACCTTTTTTCCGCTTTTAAAACCAAAATGTTTAGCAAGTTCTATTTGATTTTTGCTCAAAACATTTATACAGAAAATACCAGATTGTTTAATTAGTTCGTAAGTGTACCTTTGGGGAGCAATAGCAACAGAGAGTAATCTGGGCTTAAAAGAAACCTGAGAAACCCATGCTGCAGTCATTCCATTAATTTTATCATCCCATTTTGAAGTGATAACAAAAACTCCCTGAGGAATATAAGTAGTAATTAATTTTTGCAATCCCATAATTTTCTCCTTTAAAGTGATAATATTTTAAGCTATTTTAAAAATTATTGTAAAGTATTATAAATATATTGTCAAGATGAGGCAGAGTTTGTGTTTATCTTGCTTCTCCAGACTCTTGACAAAAGTCAATAAATTGTTACATTTAAAAATTGTATAAATGGGCCGTTAGCTCAAGTGGTAGAGCAATGGACTCTTAATCCATAGGTTGGAGGTTCGAGTCCTCCACGGCCCACTGTTTATCAGAATCCCAAAACGTTGTTTCAAATTAAATTCTCTTTAGGGAACATTCTGAAGACAAATCTTAGAGATACAAGGAATAAAAGGTTTTAAAATTATTCTTATGGAAGAAAAAGAAATGCTTGGAGAACTATTTAAAATCTATAAAAGCATAAAACCACAAATAATTTTACGTTTAAAAGAATTTAAAAATCTGTGGCTAAATGGAAAAGAAGAGGATATTTTTAAAGAACTTATTTTTTGTTTACTTACACCTCAATCAAAAGCTGAAAAATGCTGGGAATGTATAAAAAATCTTGAAATGAAAAACCTTTTATTTTCAGAAAATGAAGAAAAAATTGCAGAAGAGCTTAAAAATGTTCGTTTTAGATTTAATAAAGCAAAATATATTATTGAAGCAAAAAAGAAGTTTGTTATAAAAGATGAATTAAAAATAAAAAGTTGCATAGAAAATTTTGAAAATCCTATAAAAGCAAGAGATTACCTTGTAACAAATATAAAGGGGCTGGGTTATAAAGAAGCAAGTCATTTTTTAAGAAATATAGGCCTTGGAGAAAACTTGGCAATACTTGATAGGCATATTCTTAAAAATTTAAAACCACTTAAAATAATCCAAGAGATTCCAAAAACCTTATCAAGAAAACGGTATATTGAAATTGAAAATAGAATGAAAAGATTTGCTAAATTTATAAATATTCCCTTATCGCATCTTGATTTTGTGTTATGGTATAAAGAAACTGGTAAAATTTTTAAATAAGAAGTCAATATGAAATTGCATTATATTCAGCATGTTCCTTTTGAAGGATTGGGTTACATTGAAAATTGGGCAAAGAAAAAGCTTCAATCTTTATAACCAAAATGTATGAAAATCCTGATTTTTCAAAAACTGAAAGTTTTGATTTTTGGTTATCGGTGAATTTTAAGGTATTCATCCTTTTTTGCGGTAAAAGCTGAAACTACCTCAAAGATCACTTCAGGATTTTTTTAATAAAAATAGGTGTTTCTGGCTGTATTAATCAGTGTGCAGAAAACTGCATTAAAGATCTGGGATTCCATGGATTGAGAAGTGGCTGGGTAGTTACTGTGTATAGATGTTATATGAATTTTTAAAGTTAAAATAATTTTATAAAAATTTTAAAATTAACTTGAATTTTAATAACTAAGACTTATAATTTAAATTAATAAAAGAGTTCTATTTAATTGAAATTTTTAAATAATTTTTTTAGGAGATAGGTTATGCCTTTTATGGAGTGGAATGACAAATTATTAACAGGTGTAAAAGAATGTGATGAGCAACACAAAAAATTGGTAAATCTTATAAATGAACTCTATGAAGCTATGAAACAAGGAAAAGGAAAAGAAATTATAGATAAAATTCTTAATGAATTAGCCAGTTATGCAGATTATCATTTTTCTACAGAAGAAAAGCTCATGACCAAATATGGGTATCCTGAGCTTTCCATTCATAAAAAGGAACATGAAAGTTTTAAAAAGAAAGTTAAGGAATTTATAGAGAGAAAAGCTAAAGGTGAGGTAACTCTTTCTGTAGAAATAATGAATTTTTTAAAGGATTGGTTATTTCATCATATTATGGAAACTGATAAGAAATATGGACCTTTTCTTTCTCAGAAATTGGGCATTAAGTAAATAAAAAAGATTTAAAATCAAAAAATTTTTTAAAGGGGGATTCTATGACAAAAAGATTTCAAATTTATAAATGTTTGGTATGTGGCAACATAGTAGAGGTTTTACATGGAGGCAAGGGAGAGCTTGTTTGCTGCAATCAGCCAATGCATCTTTATCAAGAAAATACTACAGATGCAGCCAAGGAAAAACATGTTCCTGTAATAGAAAAAGTAGAAGGTGGATATAAAGTAAAGGTAGGAAGTGTTCCTCATCCTATGGAAGAAAAACATTATATTGAATGGATTGAGCTTATTGCTGATGGAAAAGTTTATAGAAAATTTCTAAATCCCGGTGATATACCTGAGGCAATTTTTGAAATTAAAGCAAAAAAAGTTGCAGCCAGAGAATATTGCAATTTACATGGTTTATGGAAGGCAGAGGGTTAAAAATTATATAAAGGAGGAGGGAAATTATGGCGATAAAAGTAGGATCACCAGCACCAGATTTTAAGGCAATGGCATTTGTAAATGGAAAGTTTAAAGAGATAAAACTTTCAGATTACAAAGGCAAATGGGTAATTTTATGCTTTTATCCAGCTGATTTTACATTTGTTTGACCTACAGAGATTACCGCAGTTGCGGTAAAGTATGACGAAATTAAAAAACTTGATGCAGAAGTATTGGCTATAAGCACAGATACTCAATTTGTTCACAAAATCTGGCAAGAAGTTGAACTCAGCAAGATGGTAGAGGGTGGAGTGCCTTATCCTCTGGTTTCTGATCCAGGTGGAAAAATCGGAAGCATGTATGGAGTTTATGATGAATCTGCTGGAATTAATGTAAGAGGAAGATTTATTATTGATCCAGATGGTATTATTCAAGCAATGGAAATTTTATCTCCACCAGTTGGTAGAAATGTAAATGAGCTTATCAGACAATTACAAGCTTATCAGCATGTGCGTAAGACTGGAGGTAAAGAGGTATGTCCTGCTGGTTGGAGACCAGGTAAAACTGTCCTTAAACCAGGTCCTGATTTAGTGGGTAATGTCTGGAAAGTGTGGAAACCAAGCGAAGCTTTTGAAGAGTAAACTTTTAAAGACTATGCGGGAGAAATCCCCGCTTTTATTTATTTTTTAAATGTCCTTTTTAAAAAATCTGAAATGTTTGATCTACAGAAATTAAATAATCTTTTTATAAATTCTTAATAGAGTATTGCAAAATTCCGTTTTTGGGTATTATATTAACAATTAGTATTTAATATAAAAATTAGATATCCAAGGAGGGATCAAAAATGATTATCATTATGGAGCCTCATGTTACTCAAGAAAGTTCAGAATTCAAGTCTTTGTTAAAATATTTAGAACGATTTCCCCACTTGAAGATAAAAGTTATGGAAAGTAAAGGGGTTACGCGAAATGTTTTAGAAATCCATCTCATAGGAGAGGATTACATGGTGTCTCAAGAAGAAATAGAAAGTTTACCAGGCGTTGAAAAAGCTATAAAAGTAACCACTAAATATAGACTCATTGGAAGGCATGGAATATTAAATGATTTTGGGTTTGAATATAAAGGTATCCAGTTTAATCAAGATACCTTTCATATTTTTCCTGGATTATGTGCTATTGATACTTATGAAAATACAGAACTTATTTTTAAGACATTAAAAGAAAACAATGTATATTGTGCTCGCATGGGAGCTTATAAACCCAGAACCTCTCCTTATGATTTCCAAGGGCATGGTAAAGAATGTTTGCCCTGGCTTTTTGATTTAGCAGGTAAATATGATATCAAAATAATTGTAATGGAAGTCTTAGCACCTTATCATATAGATGAAATAAAAGAAGCTTTAGATCTTACTGGTCATCCCTGTGGAGTTATCCTCCAAATAGGAACCAGAAATGCTCAAAATTTTGAATTATTAAAAGCTGTTGGTAGGCAAAAAGAATTCCCAGTTCTTTATAAAAGGGGATACGGTTTAGCTTTAGAAGAAAGCCTTAATGCTGTAGAATATATAGCCTCAGAAGGAAATACTAATATAATATTTTGTTTAAGAGGTGTTAGAACCCATCTTGGAGATCCCCATAGAAATTTAGTAGATTTTGCACATGTTCCTGTAGTAAAAAGACTCACCAGACTTCCTGTATGTATAGATCCTTCTCATCCTATTGGTTCAAGAGTAAAAGCACCTGATGGTATTAGAGATATTTATCATGTTACTGCTCAAGGGGTTATTGTAGGAGCAAATGCAGTTTTAGTGGAGTTTCATCCTTGTCCAGAAAAAGCCCTTTGTGATGGACCTCAGGCTATACCCTTAAATGAGCTTCCTTTATATTTGGAATATGTCCATAAGGTAAGAGAAACCTATTTAGAGCTAAAAAAATTGGTAAATGAGAAAAGCTCTTAATTTTAAAACACCCTTTGGCAAGAGCCAAAGGTGTTTTATTTTAGTTTTTCAACAAGTTTAAAATAGCTTTAGCAAATTCTTCTGCAGCAAAAGGACCTGCTCCAGTAACTATTTTGCCATCTATTTCCACAGGCTTTCCAGTATAAATAGCTCCTTTCTCTTCCAAAGCTTTTCCTTCTGATTGCCATACTGTAGCCTTTTTCCCTTTTAAAACTCCAGCTTCAGCTAAAATCCTTGGAGCAAGACAGATAGCTCCAAGAACTTTCCCTTTAACTACAGCTTCTCTGGCAATTTTATGAGCAACAGGATTATGAAAATATTCCTGAGCTCCAATTCCTCCTACAAAAACTATAGCATCATAATCATCTACATTTACCTGATCAATTAGAATTTGAGGAGTAACCAATGCTCCAAGCATACCCTTAGCTGGTTTTAAAGATGAAGAAGCAATAACAACTTGATAGCCTTCTTTCTCAAAAAGTTTTTTAGGTATTAAAAGCTCTTCATCTCTAAAATTTTGAGAGGCAATAATCATAAGGATTTTCTTGCCCATTTTAGCCTCCCCTATGTTATTACTTAATAATATCATCATAATCAAAATTAATAGACCTTTTAAATACTTCATTATAACTTCCTCCTATCTAAACTTAGATGATTTCTAATTTTTTAAGTTTTTCCTCTATGGGGAAACCTTTTTCATCCCATCCTCTTATTTCATAATACTTAGGTAAAAGTTCAGGTAATTTATGAACATATCCTTTAGAAGCACCTTCTGAAATTGGCTCTGAAAGAAATCTTTTAGGAAGTATATCTTCCTTAGGATCAATTCCTGCTTTTAAATTGAATAACCTTTCTAAATTATAAATTCTTTCTCCTGCTTCAAGTAATTTTTCTTCTGTATAATCAGTTCCACAAACAGCATTTATAAAATCTGTATAATCCTTTAAATTTAAAGCGAAAGAAGTAAAAAGACATACTCCTAAGGAATCTATTACTGCTGTAAGATCTTGAAAAAGTTTTGTCCATTCAGCTTTACCTTCTAAAGAAAATCTATCAAGTTTTTTAGGAATACCCAGTATTTCAACAGAAATTAAATATCCTCTTACATGACAACCACCTCTATTAGAAGTAGCGTATTCCAAACCCTGTCCTTGTGCACCTCTTGGATCATAAGCAGGAAGTTCTTGTTTTTTCACTGACATAGAAAATTCCGGAACTCCATAAGCTTCACAAAGTCTGTAAGATCCTTCTGCTAATTTATCACCAAATCCTTCTCTTTTTCCCATTTTTATAGTCCATCCTATAATAGCTTGTGGATCACCAAAATTTAAAGATAAACCATCCTTAGCTATTTCCTCATCTTTTATATAGCCTTTTTGATATAGCTCCATAGCAGATGCAATAGTAGCTCCAGCGGAAATAGTATCTATTCCATATTCGTTACACCAGTAATTGGCTTCAGCTATAGCATTTAAATCATAAACCTCACAATTTGCACCAAAAGCCCAAATTGTTTCATATTCAGGTCCCCCGATTTCTTTTTTCTCTTTTAAATTCACTATTCTTCCACATGCTATAGGACATCTGTAACAGGCATATTTTTTAACAAAAATAGTATTTGCCATGGTTTCACCACTTATTTTATTAGCATATTTAGTATAAGCCTTTTGAAAATTGGCTGTAGGAAAAATTCCATTTTCATTTATTATATTTACAAGGATCGCTGTTCCATAAGTAGGGAGTCCTTGTCCTGTAACAGGATGTTCCCGCAGTTTTCTTAATTTTTCCATAACTACATTTTTAACTTTTTCCTTATCTGCCACTTTTACATTATTAGAACCTTTAACTACAATAGCTTTTACATTTTTAGATCCCATTACTGCACCAACTCCTGATCTACCAGCTGCTCTTTCATAATCATTCATTACACATGCAATCTTTACCAGTTTTTCACCAGCAGGCCCGATACAAAGAACTTTTACTTTGTCTCCATGTTCTTTTTTAAGTATATTTGTTGTTTCAGAAACTAATTTACCCCATAAGTTAGAAGCATCCTTAATTTCAATTTGGTCATCTTCAATAATTATATAAACTGGGTTCTCTGCTCTCCCTTCTAAAATAATCATATCATAACCCGCTGTTTTTAATTCTGCTCCAAAGTATCCACCTGAATTAGAACATGCTATAGTTCCTGTTAAAGGAGACTTGGTAATTACCATATATCTTCCACTTGAAGGAACAGAAGTTCCTGTTAAAGGACCAGTAGCAACAATAAATTTATTTTCTGGACTTAATGGATCTAACTTAGGATCTATTTCTTCAAAAAGATATTTACTTGCAAGTCCTCTACCACCAATATATTTCTTTGCCCAGTCTTTGTTTAAATCTTCTACCTTAATGTTTTTATTGCTTAAATCTATTCTTAAAATTTTTCCAGTATATCCAAACATAATTTCCCTCCTCAATATGTTTTATATATTTATTTTTATAATTAAAAATTATTATAAAGTCAAGTTTTATCGTTGTAGTATTTACACAAACTTGTTACAGTCAAAAATTCAGATAAAATTTTTTATATGAAATACATTCAACCTTTTGACCCCTGGAAATCTTCTCTTTGCACCTGCCCTCCAAAATATAGCCTGAATCCTTATACAGGATGTGGACATGGATGTCTTTATTGCTACGCTACAAGCTTTATTAAAAATTTTTATAACCCAAGACCCAAAAAAGATTTTTTAAAATTTGTAATAAAGGATTTAGCCAAACTTCCAAAAAATAGTCTTATTTCCTTATCTAATTCCTCTGACCCTTATCAACCCTTGGAAAAATTATATCAACACACCCAAAAATTTTTGAAATTTCTTTTAGGAACCTCTTATAGAGTTTTAATTATTACCAAGTCCGATCTTATTTTAAGAGATATAAAGCTTTTAACCAAGTTAAGATGTGCTGTTAGTATTACTATAACTTCAAAGACTTTAAGTAAAAAACTTGAGCCAGGAGCTCCAGGTTATAAAAACAGATTGAAAGCAGTAAAAATTCTTTCTGAAGCAGGAATACCTGTATCTGTTAGGCTTGATCCTATTATACCGGGACTTAATGAAAAAGAAATTTTGGAAATCCTTGATGAAATTGTTACTTATGTAAAACATATTACTGTTAGCACTTATAAAGCCAGACCCGATTCTTTAAAAAGATTAATAAACGCCTTTCCAGAAAAAAAGAAACTTTTGGAAGAACTTTATTTAGAAAAGGGGAAAAGATTAAGCGGAGCTATTTATCTTCCAGATAAACTGAGATATAAGTTGATAAAACCTCTTTATGAAAAAGCTAAAAAGTATAATCTTTCTTTTGCTACCTGCAGAGAAGCCTTAGATAAATTTAAAAATCCTGGAAAATGCGACGGAAGCTTTTTGATAATTTGATTTTTACTTCTTTCCTATATACAAATTTACAATTCCAAAAGTTAGAGGATAATTTTTGATTTCTTTGAAACCACATTCAGAAAGCATAGTTTTTATTTTTTCAGGAGGAGGAAATTTTTTAATAGAATCTGCAAGATAAAGGTAAGCCTCTTTATCTTTTGTTAAAATTCCTCCTAAAAAAGGCATATAGTAATCCAGATAAATTTTGTAAATTTTTTGAAAGATAAGATTTTTGGGCCAAGAAAATTCAAGAATTACCAATTTTCCGTTGGATTTTAAAATCCTGAAAAATTCTTTTAGAGCTTTCTTTTTATTAGGTAAATTCCTTAAACCAAAGGCTATGCTTATTCCTCCAAAAGCATTATCTTTAAAAGGTAAAATTTCAGCATCTCCACAAATAGGATAAACAGGTCTATTATTCAATCTTTTTTTTCCATAAAATAACATAGAAAAACTAAAATCAAGTCCGTAAATTTTAACAGGTTTTTTCTTTAAAATTTCCAGAGTTAGAGTATAAGGACCACAACAAAGGTCAAGCAGTGGAGGCTCTGCTTCTTTTAAAATTTCTGCTACTTTTTTTCTCCACAGTTTATCCTGCCCAAAACTGCCTATTAAATTAACAAGATCATACTTTTTTACAATGCGATCAAATTTTTCTTTAACAAATCTTTTATGCAAATCCATAAAACAATTTATACCTCAAAAAATTTCAACTCAGGTATAGAAGGAATAATCTTTTTTTTATAAAGATATCCACAAAATGTTAAAAATGCTTTCTGTTTTAAACCTGAAAAATCATATTCTAAATGGGTTAAATAATTGTAAACAAATTCTTTGGGGAACTTTAAATAACTTTTTTCTACAATCTTTTCTAAATTGGAAAAAGCACAAGCTCTGGCATAGTAAATATTTAAACAAAAATCTCTCAGAAGCCTTTTATATTTTTCAGCTATCTCTTCTCTAATTATAAATAAAGCAAAAATAAAGGGAAGATGAGTGTATTTAAGCCATAATTCTGCAAGATCTGTAATAAACATCTCTTGATTATTCAATTGCAAAGTTAAGGCTTCATCTCCTATAGCTAAATACCCTGCCAATTCTTTTTTTTCTTCCTTTTTTAAATTATTCCAATTGGTGGAAAGATAAATATAATCTGGTTTTATATTAATAAAATCTTCCATAAGGATTCTCAAAAGATTAAAAGAGCTTTCAGTTTCAGGAGTAATTCCTATTTTTTTGGCATTAAGTTTTTCAAGAGGCTCTTTATGACAGAGAATTACACTTTTTACCTCACCTACAGCACTTATAGAAATATCCGGAAGAAGAAGATATTTATTAAAATCTCTGGCATAAACTACACTTGAACTAAGACTCCCATGGATTTCTCCTCTGGCTAAGCTAAGGTTTAATTTTTTGGGAATTTCAAGTAATATTTCAAAATTAACATTATTCTTGGGTAAATAAAATAGAAGTGGTAAAGTATTTAAATAAAATGGTATTCCTATTTTTAATCTAAACATAGACTCTAAATATTACCTCTTTTTCAGAATATACTAAATCCTCTAAAATTTTTTTTAAATTTTCAGAAAGTTTGTCTTTTATCTCTATTATTATAAGATTTGGTTTATAATCTGGCATAATTGCTCCCATATTACTAAATCCCAAAATATGTGCTCCATTATAAGTTGCCATTTTCAACAATTCTTCTATGGAAATATCTGTAAAAAAACTATGTAAAACTTTTATTTCATCCCATATAGATAAATGATCATTGCTTGCAAAACTATCTGTTCCTATACATACTTCTATTCCTGCATTTAAAAATTTCTTTAATTTAGGAATTCCAACTCCTATAAAAATATTGCTTTTGGGACAAATACAAATTTTAACATTTTTTTCTTTTAAAATTTTAATATCTTCCTCATCTACATAAACTGCATGAATTAAAAGTGTATTCTCATCTAATACTCCCAAACTGTTAAGATATTTTACAGGACTTACCTTAGGTGGAATAAAACTATCATTCCAGATTCCTCTTTCCTTTAAAAGTTTTGACCATTGTCCTTTACCTGTTTGTAAAAATTCTACTTCCTCAGAAGACTCAGCACAATGAATACAAAAAAGTCTTTTTCTTTTTTTATTGTAAGATTTGATAGCCTGAATTAAAAGAGGAGCTACAGTATGTGGTGCATGAGCTGAATAGGTGATTTTAAAATTTGAACATGGATATTTAATATATAACTCTTTTAAGTTATAAACTCCTTGAAAATTTAAAACTTCCTGGAAAAAATATCCATAAAAAGGTGATTGACAGAGGAGATCCAAGGTTATAGCAATATTTCCTACATCTCCTATAATTCCTATACCTTCTTTCCAAAAACCTTCTATAGCTAATTTAGCAGCTTCTTTCATTTCTATAGGAGTGAGTTGTTCTCTCATTTTTATAACATTTCTTACCCATAAAATAAAGCTTCCCGAAGGAGGAATTCTGTATTTAAGAGCTGAAAGTTCTAAATGAGTATGAGCATTTGTTAAAGCTGGCATTATAACAGCATCTTCAAAATCTATGAGTTTAGCATCAATTACTTCTTTTGAAAGTTCTTTATAAGTTCCAATTTTTGTTATTTTTTTATCTTTAATTTCTATAGCACCATCAAAAATAGGAGAAGATAAAATAGGGAGAACCCACTTAGCTCTTAAAAGATAATGATGATAAGACTGAACCTGTATATTTTCCATTATTCTATTATGGTATAATCCATTTTTCTTCTTTTTGGAATATATCCAGCTGATTTTATATAATGTCTTATTTGTTCTTCACTTAATCTATGAGAAACCCCGGTTGCTGCTACTACATTTTCTTCTATCATAGTGCTTCCAAAGTCATTTCCTCCAAATTCTAAAGCTATTTGAGCAATATGAGGACCTTGTGTTACCCAAGAAACTTGAATGTTTCTAATATTATCAAGGACTATTCTTGAAATTGCAAGAACTCTCAAATATTCTACAGATCCGACTTTGGTTAAATAGTGCAATTTTGTATTCTTAGGCTGAAAAGTCCATGGAATAAAAGCAGTAAAACCACCTGTTTTATCCTGCAAATTTCTTATTTTTAAAAGATGTTCCACAATTTCTTCCCTTGTTTCTATATGCCCAAACATCATAGTAGCTGTGGTTTTAAGTCCAAGCTTATGGGCTATTTCCATAACTTTAAGCCATTCTTCAGAAGTAGCTTTATTAGGAGATAAAAGACCTCTTACTCTGTCAGAAAGTATCTCAGCCCCTCCACCAGGTATGGAATCAAGACCTGATTTTATAAGTCTTCTTAAAACCTCTTCTATACTCAAACCTGATTTCTTACTAAAATGCACAATTTCTGGAGGAGAAAAACCATGCACATGAATTTGGGGATAATGGGTTTTTATAAAACCAAGCATTCTTTCATAAAATTCCAAAGACAAATCAGGATGAAGTCCTCCTTGAAGAAGGATTTGATAACCTCCAAGAGCAAGAGTTTCCTCTATCTTTTTACCAAGCTCTTCAAAACTCAACACATAGCCATCAGGAGATCCAGGAGGTTTATAAAAAGCGCAAAACTTACATCCTGAAATACAAATGTTTGTATAATTAATATTTCTATCTACCACATAGGTTACAATTCTTTCTGGATTAAGTTTGAATCTAACAATTCTTGCAAGATACCCAAGCTCAGCCAAATCAAAATCAAAAAGCTTTAAAGCCTCATCTTCATTAAGTCTTTCTCCCTCTAAAATTTTACTTATTATCCTTTTTTTCATTTTTCTATTCCTTTTCTTGCAAAAACTCCCTCATCTATATAATGTTTGATTTTTTTCATCTCTGTTACCAAATTTGCCATTTCAATAAGTTCTTGAGGGGCATTTCTTCCTGTAATAACTATTTCTACTTCCTTGGGTTTGTTTTTTAAAACCTCTAAAAATTCTTTTAAATCAATTATTCCCCAGTTTAAAGCATAAATAATCTCATCCAAAACAATTATATTATAATCTTTGGAATTTACCAGATTTTTAACCTCGGACCATCCTTTTAAAATCAAATCTTTAAATTCTGGTTTTATTTCTCCTATTATAAAACTTCTTCTTCCGAAATTTTTATAATAAATCTGAGGAGCAAAGCTTTTGAGAATTTTTACCTCGCTTGAAGTACCAGGTTTAAAAAACTGGATAAATGCAACTTTAAAACCTGCTCCTATTGCTCTTATAGTCAAACCTACAGCAGCTGTGGTTTTTCCTTTACCATCTCCTGTATAAACCTGAATATAACCTTTAAATTCTTCCATTCTTTTTAATTTTAATCCATTTTTTAAACATAACAAATTTTTTTAGCCATTTGTTTCTAAATTTCTTTTTTATAAATATAAAAATTTGATCTTGACAATTAATTTTAAATTTTATAAAAAAATATAAGAACATTAAAAAATCAATTTTATAAACATCCTATTATAATAGGAGGTAATTTATGCTTGTAGCTATTAGTGATCTTCATTTTGTTAATGGGACAGCAGGAGAGCATAATATTCCCTATGAAGCTTTTGAAGATATCTTTTTAGAAAATAAATATGTAAAATCAGCTTATAATGAAAACATCTGGAAAAATAATCCTAAAATTCAATATATAACCCCTACTTATGATCATAGTCCTGATTTTGTAGAACTTAAACAGATGACTTATATAGTTTTTTATAACAAAGAGGAAAATACAGATAATAAAAAAGCAAATACTTTGTGTTTTGATATGTGGACAGGAATAAAAAAGAAATATTATGAAGAAAAATAACACAGGAAAACTAACAGGAGGAGATAAAATGCGTTTATTTATTTTAGCTATTATTTTTGTGCTTGTTTTTAATACTTCTCTTTTAGCAAAAAAAGAGAGTTCAAAAGAGACTAAAATCTGTTTTAGGGTTAAAAAAGAACTTTTTGCAGAGCCTGATTTTTTGCTTTTAAATATTTCTATTGAAGCAAAAGCTGATGAAGAAAAAGATGTGCTTAATGCTTTAGCTCTTGCTGACAAAAGGATTAAAAATACTCAAATTAAATACGAAGGTGGAAAATATAATATAAGAAAAAATTGTTTCTGGAAAAGGAATGAATGGATTTGTAAAGGATTTATTGGAAATGCTAATTATAATTTTAAATTAAAATCCCCTGAAAAACAAAATATAATTTTAGAAACCTTAGAAACTGATCCTAAGCCTTATACTTATTTTATAAATTATTTGCGGTGGACTATTTCTAAAAATAAAGAAAAGTATATAGAAGATAAATTATTTTCTGCTATTTTTGATGAAGTTTTAAGGAAAAAAGAATTAATTGAATCTAAACTTAATACCAAATGCTATATTAAAAAGATAGATTTCATAAAGAGATATTATCCAGTTGGAAGGTATATGATAGCTGAAAAATTGAACAAATCAGTTGTTGAAGCTCCTATGCCTCAAAAAGAAAAACTTAACTTTTATAAAGCTGCTGAAATAGAAATAAGGTGTGAAGAATAATAAATGCTTCTTTGGATAAGTTTTATTATATGTACTTTAATAATTTTTTACGGGGGGAACAATCTTTCTAAATATGGTGATATTATTGCAGAAAATACAGGGATTGGAAGAACCTGGGTAGGGCTGGTTATCGTTGCCTCTGTTACCTCCTTACCTGAATTAATAACAGGTATAAGTTCTGTAACTTTTGTTAAAGTTCCAGAGATTGCAGTAGGAGATGTTCTTGGAAGTTGTATTTTTAATCTTTTAATTTTGGGATTTGTTGTTTTTTTTTATAAAGGTGCTTCTATATCTTATCAAACTCACCATGGCAATATTCTTGGAGCTTGTTTTAACATTATATTATTAATATTAGTTTCCTTAGGTTTATTTTTGCAAAGTTATATTTTTCCTATAGGTTGGATAGGAGTTTATACTATTCTAATTATTTTTACTTATTTTATGGCTATTCGTTTTGTTTATTTATATGAAAAAAGGGAATTACAAAAAATTATAACAGAAAGAGCAAAAGAACTGAAATATAAAGGTATATCTTTAAAAAACGCTATTTTTAAATATGTCTTTAATGCTATTTTAGTAATTATAGCAGCTTCTATTCTTCCTAAAATTGGCAAAGAATTAGCAGGTGTTACAAATCTTGGGCAAATTTTCGTAGGTAATATTTTTATCGCCTTTTCAACTTCACTTCCAGAATTGGTGGTTTCTATATCAGCTTTACGATTAAAAGCAGTCGATCTTGCAATAGGAAATTTATTAGGTAGCAATCTTTTTAATATAATAATTCTGGCAGTAGATGATTTGTTTTTTACAAAAGGACCTTTACTTTCTTTTGTAAGTAAAAATCATTTAATTCCAGCTTTGTTTTCTATTTTAATGGTATCTATCATTATCATAGGAATACTTTATAGAACAGAAAAAAAGAAAATTTTATTAGCTTGGGATTCTTTACTTATTATTATAATTTATTTATTAAACCTTATGATTCTTTATAATCTTAGATAAATTTATTTTTAACTTATCTTTTCCCATATATTTTCTACAATCTCTGCAATTTCTCCGCCTTTGTTGTAAGTTTTTACATATTCTATAAAAGGCATTTCCTGTTTAACAGATTTTAAAACATCTTCTGAAAAAGGAATTTTTCCAATTACTTCTACGTCTTTTTCTTTGAGTTTGTTTTCTATTTCTAAACTCATCTCTTTGTTTAAATCGAATTTATTAATAATTACTTTTACTTCGGTTTTAAAGTGTTTAGCAAGATCTAAAACCCTTTCAAGATCATGTAAACCAGACAAAGTAGGCTCGGTTACAGCTACTACCAGATCAACCCCTGTCATACTTGCCATAACAGGGCATCCTACTCCAGGAGGTCCATCAATTATTATATAATCTCTGTTTTGTTTTTCTCCCATATCTTTGGCTATTTCCCTTAATTTAGCTACCAATTTCCCGGAATTTTCCTGAGCAATCTCAAGTCTTGCATGTACCATAGGTCCATATTTTGTTTCAGAAATAAAGTATTTTCCAGAAATTCTATCCTCTAAAATAATAGCCTCTTCAGGACAAAAATAGTAACAAATTGTGCATCCCTCACAAAAAAGAGGGTTTATTACAAAATCATCTGTTATAGCTTCAAATTTACAAATACTTTTACAAGTTCCACATTCTGAACATTTATCTTTATTTATTTTTGCAATTTTACCTCCTATAAAATCGTAGCTTTCCTTAATCTTTGGATGTAATAGTAAATGTAAATTAGCAGCATCAACATCTGCATCAACTATAATTTTATTCTTAGCAAGAACAGATAAGCATCCGGAAAGCATGGTTTTACCTGTTCCACCTTTTCCACTAATAATCAAAATTTGTTTCATTTTACAAGCTCCTTAATGGTTTCAAAAAGTTTTTGAAACTTTTGTTTATATTCAGGTAAACCTTCTACTAAAGGGATCCCTTTAGAATAAAGTTCTGCAATTTTTTTATCAAAAGGTATTCTCATTAAAATAGGTATATTATTTTTTTCACAGAAGCTTTCTATTATGTCATCCTTTTCAGACTTGTTTATAATTACTCCAGAAGGAATATTCATAATTTTGGCAACTTCATAAGCTATTTCAAGGTCATGAAGTCCGAAAGGAGTTGGTTCTGTAACTAAGATACAGAAATTTACATCTTTTAATGAAGCAACTACAGGACATGAAGTTCCTGGAGGGGCATCAATAATAGCATCCATGGAAAGATCTATAAAAGATTTAGCTTCCTCAATTACAGCAGGAGCCATAACTTCAGAAATATTAAGTTTTCCTTCTATAAATCTTAAATTTTCCTTTTTTCCAATATTAACAATCCCTACCTCTCTTTTCCCTTCTTTCATAGCTTTTTCAGGACACAAGAGAACACAGCCTCCACATCCATGACATAAATGAGGAAAAATTATCACAGAATTTGTCAAAACTGAAATAGCATTATAAGCACATATTTCACTGCACTTTCCACAATAGTTACACTTTTCTTCATCAATTTCAGGAAACATAACTTTCACAGAATAAGTTTCCTTTATTTCAGGTTTTAAAAATAAATGATCATTTGGTTCTTCTACATCACAATCTATTAATTGAACTCTCTCTAAGCTTAAAGCTAAATTTACAGCTATTGTAGTCTTACCTGTTCCACCTTTTCCGCTGGCTACTGCTATAATCAATTTTAAGCCTCCTTAAACGCTTATAATTTCTCCTGTAGTAGCAAACCTAAATTTAGAACCAAAAATCTCTCTAAACTTAGAAGCAACACTCAAGCCTGTGCAATGATTAGCAGCAATAAGAGATACCTCCATCTGAGCTAAACGAATTAAGGTTTCTTCAAGTTGCTTGGAAGATGCAGGACCAAGATGGGTTCCTCCTATCACAGCAAATATTTTTTCTTCTCCTGTTACCTCTTTAGCATGTTCTATTATATTAATCACTCCAGAATGAGCACATCCAAGAATAACAACTAAACCCTTAGGTGTTTTTATAAAAAGGCTCATATCATCTAAAATAGGATCGGGGAGCTTTTTATCACCTTCTTTTATATACATACTTTCATCTATTTTTTCAAAAGTGGTTTTTCTTGGGATCTCGCCACTCAACCATATTCCCGGGGAGATTTCAGTAGGCTTTTTTATCCATTTAAAATTAGCTCCTAAGCCTTCAAGTTCCTCTTTACGGAAAGGAATACCAATATAACGATCCACAGGAGATGAAACACAATGAAGACTAAAAATATCAGGATGAGCATAAACAGGAATAGGTTTATTTATAAATTCCAAAACAGCCTTTAAACCGCCTGTATGATCATAATGACCATGGCTTAAAACTATAGCTTCTGCCTCTTTTAGATTTACACCTAAACGTAAAGCATTTTCTACAACTTTCCCTGTTTGTCCTGTATCAAAAAGTATTTTATGCCCCTCATGTTCAATCCAAACACTTAAACCATGTTCTCCAGCAAGTCCTTGTGGTATTAAAACTCCTACTGAATTTTCTATTAAAACAGTAATTTTCATTTCAACCCTCCAAAATTATTTCCTTTCCCACTCCAGCATTTATAAAATTTTCTTTAAATGCTTCTCTAAACATCTCTCTTGCCTTATCTCCAGTGCAATGAGAGGCAGCAATATATCTTAATTTACAAGATTTAAAAAATTCAATAATATCTTTTATTTCCGATTTATTCTTGCTCAGCAAATGCAACCCACCTAATATCATAAAAGGTTTATCTTGAGCGATTTCAATAGCTCTTTGTAAAATATTAATTATTCCTGGATGAGCACAACCTGTAATTAGAATAAATCCCTTTTCCGTTCTTAAAATAAGAGAAATTTCTTTTATATAACTCCCAAGCTCTTCTGTAGATAAAATTCCTGAATAAATTTCTAAAGGTTTATCTTTAATTAATTGAACTTTCATTTTTTGAGGAAAAGAAGCACTTAAATGTTCATAAGAAAAATTTCCCATATAAAGCTCAGGATTTTCAAGTAAAGGAAACAATCCCTTTAAACCTCCAGTATGATCACCATGATAATGAGAAATAACTATTTTATTAATAATTTTGGGATCAATTTTAGCTTTATTAAAATTATATAAAAGTATATGAGAATCTCCACCGGTATCAAAAAGAATGTTTTGATGAGGTATTTGAATAAGACAGGAAAAACCCCAGCCAGTTATAAAATCTTCTTCAGCTGGATAATTATCATAAAGGATTTTTATTTTTATCATTTCAAAATTTCTTCTATTTGCTCAATTATTTTAAAAAAAGCTTTAGCTGGCTCACTTTCAGGATAATATTCTACACAAGGCTTTCCTTCATCTCCAGCTTCTACAAGCTTGGGATCAATAGGAATTCTCCCTAAGAATCTAATATTTAATTCTTTAGCTAAAGCTTCAGCCCCTCCACTTTTAAATATGTTTATAACTTCTCCACATTTTGGGCAAACAAATCCGCTCATATTTTCAATTATTCCAAGAATAGGAGTTTGGGTAGCTTCGCAAAATTTTATAGATCTTTTCACATCAGCTAAGGCTACATCTTGAGGAGTAGCTACAATAATGGCTCCATCAACTTTACCTAAAAGATGCCTTATAGAAAGCACTTCATCCCCGGTTCCTGGAGGAGAATCTACAATAAGATAATCTAAAGCTCCCCAGATAATATCACTTAAAAATTGTTGAATAGCTCTATGTTTTAAAGGTCCACGCCAAATTATAGCATCATTATCCTTAGCAAAAAAACCTATAGACATTACCTTTAAAGTTGGAGAATAAACTACTGGATAAGCTCCTTCTGGAGTGACTGGTGGCTGCGTTCCCTTTAAACCAAGCATATTAGGAATATTGGGTCCATGAAGATCTACATCCAAAAGACCTACCATATTATCTCTTAGAGATAAACCAACCGCTATATTGGTAGAAACTGTACTTTTCCCTACTCCACCTTTCCCTGAAAGAACTAAAATTCTTCTTTTAATAGCTGAAAGTTTTTCTTGTAGCTCCTGAAGTTCTTTATCCTGTTCTTTTTTACCTGGCATTTGCTTATCCTCCTCATAATTTGCTTATAATATCTTTTACTTTTCCAGAAACTTCAACTATTTCTACTCCAGCATTTTTTAAAACTTCTTCTGCATTAGGACCGATTCTTCCTGTAAAAACTTTTTTAGCTCCCTTTTGAACTACAAACTGAGCAGCCTGAATTCCTGCTCCACCCATAGCAGCTTTCCATTGATTTTCTACTGCCTCATGTTGTTTAGTATCTGTATCATAAAAAATAAAATAACTACACCTTCCAAATCTTGGATCAACTTCTGAATCAAGACTACTTCCTTGAGCTGTAATACAAACTATCATAACTTTCCTCCTTTAGTAAAAAAATATTTTTACAACTAAAAAAGTTTTACAACTTCAAATTAATGACATTCATGACCATGAGGATGGTCACAAAGACTCTCTCCACCTTTTAAAGTCCCTTCTAAGAAAGCTTTTAAAACCTCTTCCACTCTGCCTGTAACTCCTAAAATTGGTTGTATACCTGCTGATTGAAGCATCATGACAGCTTTGGGTCCCATTCCTCCTGCTATAATATAATCAACCCCTATGCTTTGTAAAAACCTTGGAACTAATCCAGGTTGATGTCCTGCATAACCTGGATTTTCAACCATTTCCCTTCTGACAATGTTACCTTCTTTATCAATATCCACAACTAAAAAAGCCTGACATCTGCCAAAATGAGCAGAAACAAAATCATCATCCACAGCTATAGCTACACGCATACAAAACCCCCTTAGTGAGATTAATTTTTAAACTGAATTTAAATTTTCACTAATAAATTTTTCAACAATTTCCACTTCTTGAGGAGTAAAATCTATACTACCTGCAACTTTTTTAATTCCTAATTTTGTTAAATCATAATGATAATTTACTTCTATTCCAGCCTTTTCTAAAATTTTTTTGGCACAATTTTTAGGACATCCGTCTATAGCTATAACACTTTTAGCCTGAGAAACTTTTTTAAAAGCATTCTGTATTCCTGCAGCAATTCCTGCTAAACAGACCATGTATCCCAAATTAGATTTTACTAATTTTACACCTATAGCATTAGCTAATTGTCCTGTATTAGAGCCACCAGCACAGGTAAAAATAGCTATTTTACCTGTATCTGTTTTCTGATTATTATCCATTTCTTCCACCTCCTTTTCCCTGACCCCTTCCTTGACCTTTTCCTCTTCCGCATCCCCCACCTTGACCTTTTCCCCGGCCTCCGCAACCACCTTTTCCCTGACCTCTTCCTCTTCCACAACCACCACCCTGACCTCTTTCACCTCTTGGACAACAATTATTTTTAAACATTTTTTTCTCCTTTTTAAGTTTTAAAACACTATTTTACTCTTTCTTTTACCAATTCCAACCCCAGCCTCTTCTCCAAGCCATACCTCTACCACCAAACCAGCCTCTGCCCCAACCTCTTCCAAATCCTCTTCCTCTGCCCCAGCCTCTTCCAAATCCCCAACCAGGACCTTTGGTAAATCCAGGACTGTCAAATCCGCTACAGTAACCTAATCCCCTACCTGTTCTTGGACCTAAACCTAATGGACCTGTTCTATCTCCCCAAGGCATAGCTTACACCTCCTTTTTAATTTACTTTTCTTCTTCCAACTTTTTCATTCTTTTTTCTATTTCAGCAAGCCTTCTTTTTAAGAATTCAGCTTCTTCTTGTAAAAGTTTCTTTTCATCATCAGGAGGAAGGATTTCTTCTGGGAAATAATTCATAGCCCAGAACCATCTCCAACCTCTTCCTCTGCCCCAACCTCTTCCAAATCCTCTTCCTCTGCCCCAGCCTCTTCCAAATCCCCAACCAGGACCTTTGGTAAATCCAGGACTGTCAAATCCGCTACAGTAACCTAATCCCCTACCTGTTCTTGGACCTAAACCTAATGGACCTGTTCTATCTCCCCAAGGCATAGCTTACACCTCCTTTTTAATTTTTTTATTTTCTTGCTCTAACTGAGCTAATCTCTTTTCAATCAATTCAAGCTGAATTTTTAATACTTCTGCTTCATTTTTAAGCAATGCTTTTTCAATTTCAGCATAGGGTTCTCCTAAATAAGCCAATCTCCACCAGTATCTCCAACCCCAACCTCTTCCCGGCCATCCAAACCACCAACACCATCTCCATCTCCAACCTCTTCCTCTACCCCAGCCAAGCCCTGGTACAAACCAAGGCATAATTACCACCTCCTTTAGTTTTTATTATTGATAATAATTTTCATTTTCATTATTTTAATGATATATCTTAATTTTAAAAAGTCAAGTATTTAATTTTTGAATTGTTGAAAAAACTTTTTATTATTTGATTAAAAATTTAAAAAATTTTACGAAATAAACTATTTTTCAAGTTTCTGACAATTTTCACAAAGTCCATAAAATTGTAAATCTGAACTTTCAATTTTAAAATTGAATTTTTTTTGGATAGAGTTTTTAAAATCTTTTAAAGGATCCTCTTCAGGAGTCACTTCATAATCTATGATTTTACCACAATTTTTGCAAATAAGGTGATAGTGCTCTGCATTATCATTATGTATAAATTCATATCTTGCTTTACCGTCTTTAAAATCATACCTTTTTATAAGGCCAATTTCTGTAAGCAAATCCAAAGTTCTATAAACTGTAGCAAGCCCTACACCAGGTAATACCTTTTTAAGTTCCCAAAAAATTTCTTCTGCACTTAAATGCCCTTTTGTGCGGCTTAAAAGCTTTATTAAAGCCTCTCTGGCTTGAGTTCTTCTAAATCTCCAACAGCGTCCTTTACCAAAAGGCACTTTTTATACCTTTATTGAAAATTTTTCCTTTTATTTTTTAAAAATAATTTAACTTCTCAAATAAGTCAACCTTTTATTTCTATTTTTAAATATTTTTAATTTTTGAAAAATTTTTTAATTGGATTTATATATTATCACTTTTCAAAAATTTTCTCAAAACCTTCTTCATAGCCTGCACAATCAATACAAACCTTTTTATTACCTAAAACTCTTAGATAAGGAATTGAAACCCATTCTCCACAAATTTCACAGGGTTGAGCTCCTAAAACCTCTTCTGGAGGTTCAAAAGTTGAATCTTCAAGTTCACCAATGATAAATATTTCTTCTTCAGGTGCTTCTAAAACGATTTTTACTGCTTCCCAGGCTTCTTCTTCAGGAATTTGGTCAGGTGAAATCCCTTGGGCTCTTTTTTTCATAAAAGAAGTTTGTGCAATTTTTTCTCTTATCTCAGGATTAAATTTATAAGCAATTCTTATTTGTTTTCCCTTTTTTGGATCAACTAAAGTAAAAGCCAATTTACCTCTTGGTTTCCATATAAGACCTGCTTTACCCACAGTACAACCTGTAGCATACTGTAATCCATCTAAAAAACACACAGCTCCATGAAAATATCCAGTTTCAACAATAGCATAGAGTCCTCTTGAACCAATTCTTTGAGCTCCAAGTCCCCTTAAAGCTATAAGACCTGCTCTAAAACCTAAGGTAGATGCCCAACATTTGTGACCATGAAAATCAAACATCTTTTCCAAAAGCTCTTTTTTGATTTCCATAACTAACCTCCTTCTTTAGATTAATTATTATATTAATGTATAGCTAAATAGCTAAATGTCAAGAAATACATCTTCAAAGTTTTTAAAAGTGTTATATAGCTTAGCAGGTTGAAAAAATCAATAAAACTTGGTTGAAAAAGTCTGGTATATCTGGAAAGCAAAATTTAAAACAATTAAAATTTAAGTAATATTTTGTTTTTTAAAAACATAATTATTAACATCTATACCAATATGAGAAGCAATTACCGGACATTTTACTTTTAAAAGAAAAAACAAATTGTCCTTTTTTATATCAGAAAGACTTTCGTAGTTTCCTTGTCCTTTGCTTATAATAATATCAGCTTGGTTGAAAATTTCCGAAAATTCTTTGCTACACTCTTTAAAATCAATTCCAGGCAAGGTGCAACCCGTAGAAATTATCTCAGCACATTCATGTAACCCTGATTCATAAGCCTCTTCCAAGGTAGCATCATTTATAATTGGAATACCTCTTACAGCATAAAAAATTTTATATTTTTTAAATTCTTCAATCAAAATTTTATCAAAAACTGTTTCACCTGCATTATCTCCCAAAATTAAAATAATTTTAGCATTTTTAAGTTTTTCTTTAAAATTTTCCAAATCACATAAAGCGAATTCTTTTTTTAATTCCTTTTCTAAATTTCTTTCCAAATTTATTTTAGAATAAACTCCATAGTCTAAAACATTTCCTATAGCTGCAATTTTTAAACCCCAGTATAATTTATCTTCCTGTTGATTTAAAAATTCTTTTAAAGGTTTATAAAATTTTTTAGCTATTTCTATACTCTGCTTTTTTATCTCTTTGTAAGGATCTGGATCTCCTGTGTATATTTTTACAAGACCATGAATTTCTCTTGCGAGTTCAGGAGGAGTTCTATAATTTTTGAAATCTCTGAGAATCTTTATAGCTTCTTCTATAATCTTTTCTTGAATTTCTGTTTTTTTGGTTACCATACGACTTGCTTCTAAAACCTGTCTTAAAAAACAGGGCAGACAATCAAGTTGTAATTTCATTCTTTAACCTCCAAAAATATAATTTGATATTAAGATATTTTTGGATTATAATAAACAAATTAAAAAAATAAAAGGGGTGACAAATGGAAGCACTTACTAATTTAAGAGGTTTAGATAAAATAATTGTTCCTATCAGACTTTCTTCCAAATCCAAAATCAAGTTTCAATGCTATCCAGGAGTTCCTTGTTTTAAACTTTGTTGTTCTAATCTATTTTTACCTCTTACTCCTTATGATATTATAAGAATCAGAGATAAACTTGGATTATCTACTGATGAATTTCTTCTTTTATACACAGAACCTTTCATCTTACCTAAATCCGGGCTTCCAATTGTTAGATTAAAAATGTCAGATAATGAAGATAAAACCTGTCCATTTTTAGGGGATGGTGGATGCGAAATCTATGAAGTAAGACCTTTAGCTTGCAGATATTATCCTTTAGGTTTTGGTCTTTTTAGAAATAGAGATAAAAGAACAAATGAAGAAATATATTATCTTGTAAAAGAAGGTTTTTGTCAGGGATTAGAATCAGGACCAGAAATTACTGTAGAAGAATACAGAAAATCTCAAGGAATTCCTGAGCTGGAAAAACCTATTAAAGAATGGGCAGAAATAATTATGAAAAAAGAATCCTTGGGGCCAATTGAAGTCCCGGAAAAAAGTTTACAATTGTTTTTTATGGTTAGCTCTAATCCTGATAGATTTAGAAGCTTTGTTTTTGAAAGTAAATTTTTAGACATTTTTGAAGTTCCAGAAAAAACCTTAGAGGAAATTAAAAAAGATGATTTAAAGCTTCTTCAATTTGGTTTTAAGTGGTTAAAAACTGTGCTTTTTGGAGAAAATCTGATAAAACGCAGAAAGGTTGTTTCCTCAGTGAAAAAAATTAAGCCTTTTTAAGTTAAATTAAAATAATTCTTTATAAAATTTAAAAAAATCTGACTCGCTGGAGTAAAATTTTTATATTTAGGATAAACTAAATAAAAGTTTCTTGTTATAGTTAACTTTTTAATTTTTATTACCTTTAATAATTTTAAAGATTTTTCTATTTCTATGGCAAGAAAAGATACAAACCCACAGCCTAAACCCGCTTTAACAGCTTCTTTAACTGCTTCGGTGGAACCCATTTCTCCAGTAATATTTAGCTTCAAAATATCAATCCCTGCTTTTTGAAGAGTTTCTACTGCATTTTTCCAACTTCCTGAACCTTCTTCTCTTTTAATTAAGGGGATTTTATAAAGCTCTGAAAGCTCCACTTCATCTTTAGAAAACTGAGGTGGAGCAATTAAAACAATTTCATCTTGATAACAAGGTGTATAAACTATTTCTCTGGTTTTGAAAGTAGCTCCAACCATTCCTAATTCTAACTCGCCTATCATTACTTTTTCAGCTATTTCCTGAGAATCTCCCACTTTTAAAAATACAGAGATGTAGGGATATTTTTCTTTGAAATTTTTTATCACCCTGGGTAGAATATATTGTCCTGGAATAGTGCTTCCCCCTATTTCAACCAGACCACCTTTTTCATCTTTGAAAGGTTGAAGCTCTTTTTGCATTCTTTTTAAGATATTGAGAATTTCTTTTCCATATTCATAAACTATTTTACCTGCTTTACTTGGAATCACTTTTCTGGTATGTCTATCAAATAGAGTAACTCCTAAAGCTTCTTCCAGGTCTTTTATATGAAGTGTAATGGTAGGTTGAGCCAGATATAATAATTTAGAAGCTTTAGAAAAACTGCCTGTTTCATAAACTTTAAGAAATACTTCCAGTTTTTTAAGGTCTAACATTTTGAAATACTTTTAGATAAAATTCTAAAATAGATGATTTTAATTAATTTATTTAAAATTGCAATCTTCTCCAAAGCTTCCCTGGGAATCTCTCCAAAACCAGGAGCTAAAATAATAGCTCCTACTTCAAGTTCCCTAATCTCTGGGTTACGGATAAAAGTTAAATTGGCATTATATCTATCTACTGCCAAAGAGGAACAGTATCTGGTACAGTCTCCA
>Ga0256842_1000348_pt1 | contig 40807 bp, 63 predicted proteins | sample 4559240metaG_FD_185973 | JGI IMG/M metagenome (GOLD analysis project Ga0256842, IMG submission 185973) | Hydrothermal vent microbial communities from Guaymas Basin, Mexico - 4559-240 | ecosystem: Environmental > Aquatic > Marine > Hydrothermal vents | place: Mexico: Guaymas Basin | collected...
AATATCTTTCACTTTAGTTAAAAACTCCGATGCCATAGAATGTAATTGTGCAGCAATACCAATGTTAATATCTTTCTCAAATAGCGCTAACCAACATAAGTATATACCAACAGTTACAGATTTTCCACTATTATGACTTAATATGCCATTACTATAATATACTTCTTCTTTAGATGCTAATGTAATATCGTACATATTTTCTTCTATATTTAAGTCCATTACGCTTATAACTTTTGAATTTCCTTTTTCTGTTTGAAGTATTTTATACAAACAATCTTTAGCATATACTTCTTTATTGTTTATATCAATAACAACATGATTATATGCACATTTTAATGACATACCATTGTCCAGAATTATTTCAAATTTTCTATAGGGTATTGTTTTGTGTACTTCCAGAATTTCAACATCACCTTGAGGAGTTGAAATTTTCCTACCATTACCAGAATACGACTCTATAAATTTTCTATCTGTTATTTTAGATAATTGCATAAATATCCTTTGTAAATGCTTCTGTAGTTTTGAATCCATTATAATCTATATTTATTCTATATTTATTATATTTTTTTAAAATACTTTGTTCTTTTTTATAACAATTGTAAAATGTATCGTGGGTTTCAAATATTACTTCTTTTTTTAAGTTATATGTTTTGTTAAATCTTTCGTTTATAGTTTTAGATGTTATACCTATTTTCCAAAATTCCATATCTTTGTTATAAAATCGTATATAGTATAATATACCTGGTGTTTTTTTAACTTTTGGGTCAGATTGAAATAATTTATTTAGTAAACCTGTACCTTTTTTTCTATTAATAATTTGTGTTTCTTCTATTGATTTAGAATTAAGTGTATTTTGCCATTTAATTTGTCTTTGATTAAATACTTCTTGACCTTTTTCTAAACCATATTTCTTAATACATTTTTTTAAACTAAATGTACTTTGTCTTTTACCTATTTTAATTTTTGCTTCACTTTTAGTATAGCCTTTATTCGTCCAATATAAAACAGTACAATCATTATTTCCATTTTCTTTATTTGATTTTGATATTTTTTTAATAACATCTTCTTTTTTGGAGTTACCTACAAACTTATCAGATAGTGGCGAATATTTGCCGCCATGATTAAAAAATGGATTTAATTCTCCTTTCATATTTTCTTTTTTTTGATTAAATTTAATTGTACCTAAAGTTGTTCCATAATTAATACAAAATTTTTCTAATGTGTTACTATACTTGTTATTTGTTTTATTATACTCATTCAATAAAATAAATTGATTTGAAAAATCGTCTATTTCTTTATATCCTAAAATAAATTTTTCCAATACAACCTTTTTATAAAAATCAAAACCATTATTTAAATCGTTTGCATATTTATCTAATTTTTCATTTAATTCTTTATCACCATAGTAATTTTTAAATGATACTTTAGTTTTACCAACTTTGTGTCTTTTATTAAAGTAATTACATATTTTCTTGTTTGCACTCATTAAATAAATCCTCTATAGTTTGATTTTTATTGTCTATTTTTACCAGTGTTTCTTTATTTATGCATTGTCGAGGAAGAAGTCCTACTACCGATTCATTTTCGTCTTGTATGATACAATCTAAAAATTCTAATTGATAGTATCTTAAATCAGGATATGTTACGCCTTTTGGTGTTTTAATTTTTACATAATTTCTCATAAAATAATATATATCCTGGCTACATTTATAAATTTCGTCTTTATGTATTTGTGTTAAAGGAAGTTTACGATTTATATTTTTAAGTGTTGGAATTTTTTGGTATGATATTTCTTTACCAAACGAATCAAGATAATATCCTTCTTCATTTTGTTCTATATCTAATATTTCAAATGCAATATCTTTACCATCGTTTGATGTGCGTAAAGTGTCAAGAAGTTCTGAAGTAATTAAGTCTTTATTTGTTTTTAAATGATTAATAGTTTCTGGTGAAAATATTTTTTTAATACTTTTATTAGACATTAATATCCTTTTAAGTATTTATAAATACTTAAAAATATTAAAGGTGTAAATATGAAATTTCGTCAATTTATATGTAATATTATACTTGAAACAATAGGAATTCCAACAGAAGAACCTATTTTAATAGTACTTACGGGTGGAATAGCAAGTGGAAAAAGTTCTATATTTAAATTATACTTTTCTGAATTACCTGTACTGGATATAGATTTATTAACTAAAGGTAATATATCTAAAATTAAATCTATGAGTATTGTACTGCAAAAACAAGTAGAACAAAAAATTAACAACAAAGAATCAGTAGTGTACACTAAAACTGGAGCGTGTCCCGAAAAAATCATAAAAAACATTCAATTAGCTAAAAATAAAGGAATGAAAACTGCAGTCGTATTTGTAGATACTCCGATAGAACAAGCATTACAAAATAATATTGATAGAGCAAGTAAAAAGGATTGGCATTTAATACCAGAAGTTGATGTTCGTTTAACAAATATAAATGCTAGAAAAAATTATAAAATTTATAAAGAAATAACTGATTATAATCATATTATTAAATATTAATCAAAACTTTGTTATAATATAATTTACTTAGACAAACTAACATAAAGGTACAAAATGAACGACGAAAACAAAATTATTAAGTTAATCAATGGAGATTTACTTATTGGTAAAACAGCAAAAGGGGATAATGAGTCAATTATTGTTGAAAAACCATACACAGTAAAAAATTTAGGCGAAGGGCCTTGTGTACTTCCGTATGAATTAGACTTATTATTAGAACCTATGAAATTTATTTCTTTTCAAGCATTTAATATTTTATGGCTTAAAAATCTTTCTGATTTTCCGCAGGTTCAAGAACAATATTTATCTGCAACAACAGGTATAAATCTTTAGTTTTTTAAACTATTGTTACCTGCTTTATAAACATATTAGAACTATTATTATGAATATCTAATATCATACATTTTAGTTCTAATATTTCAGTACTTCTTCCAATAAGAGTTACTTTATCTCCAGTTCCTTGAATTTCTCCATCTCCGTCAACACTCCAAACAAACGATAATTCATTATATTTGTTATCATAATCTGTCCATTTACAAACAACTGGTATTTCTTCATCTACTGTACCATCTTCGCACTCAATATCAACAATAATTGGTAATACTTTACCATATTCGCCATCTGTTGTAATTAAGTCAATTTCTTGTGGTACAGGTTGTAATACACTATCAGTAACATCATATTTAAATAATTTAGCACGATTATAATCATTAGCAGAACTATGATACCAAAAGTTCATGTACATATCAACATTCTTAATTTTTTCCATTTCTTCTATAGGACTGTAAAAGTTACCTTTCAACATCATACCTATACTAACTTCTATAATATCGTTACTTAATTCATCATATTCTCTACCATCCATACCTATATCAAGTAATTGTAATGGTACTGATGTAGGTGTTACCTGATTAGGAATTTCATTAACAAGAAGTGTATATGTAGGATTAAATCTAGATGCTACTTGTTCTACAATCATAGATGCTTCATTCATTCCACGACATAAAATAGTCATATCAAACGAAAAATCATAAGATACAGCATTAAATAAAAATTCACCAAAATCTGTTGTTGCAATTTTATTAAATTTATTTGATTGTCTTTCTGAATTTTTAACGATAGAAGTAAGTGCAATTGATGTTCTTGGCAATACATTATAATTACCACTTAGTAAATTTTGTTCTTCCACTTCATCAAGAACATTTATTTTTTCTCTAGTACTGTATTTAATGGGTACATTTTTATATCTATATTCTGGGGTACCATTATTATTTTGTACTTCATATTCAACTTTAAGACCGTTGAATGTTTCTAACATAGCAAGTGTATATTTTCTTATAGTATTATGATAAAGACTCATTTAATATCCTATATTTGTAGTATTTATAAATATTTAAACATATAAAAAGTTGACAAAAAATAATAAAATATATACTATAATATTACTTATCTCATTTTACAATTCATAAATTTTTAATATAAGTTTAGATTAATATAAAATATGTTATAATATTAAATATAAAGGAAAAATAATGAATAAAATAAAATCTCAAGAAATTAAACAAATGGATCAAATTACACATTGTTTAAAAAGACCTTCCATGTATATTGGAAGTATTGCACACGAAACACATCACGAATTTTTATTAGATGCTAAAGACGATACTAAGTTTACACTACAACAAAGAGAATATGTTCCAGGATTAATGAAATTATTTAATGAGGTACTTGATAACAGTATCGATGAGTATGTTCGTACTAATGGAAAACATGCAAATAAAATTAGTATTAAAATGACATCGACAACATTTGAATGTACTGATAATGGTCGTGGTATTCCAAATACTAAAATGACTACATTACAAGGTAAAGAAAAATATCAAGCAGAAGTAGCATTTACAGAAATGTTAAGCGGTGCTAATTATGATAATGATGACGAAGCAACTATTGGCACAAATGGACTAGGATCAAAAGCAGCAGCAATTTTTTCAAAGAAAACTGTTATTCATAATGATGATGGCAAATCTCGTATTACAATTACAACTAAAAATAACTTATCGGAGGTGGATGTTAAAGAAACTTCTAGCACTGGAAGTGGAGTTCATACTAAATTATGGCCAGACCTTAAATACTTTGGTCTTGAAGAACTAACAGATACAGACTTTAATATTATTAAAGAAAGATTATTACATTTAAGTATTTCATACCCAGGTATTACATTTAAATTTAATAGTAAATTATTAAAACTTAACGACAAAAAATATTTTGAAATGTTTAATATTCACGAGTTTACTAAAGTTAATGATAATGTGAGTATTGGTGTTACACATTCGCCGTCTGACCAATTTGAACACTTTTCACTTGTTAATGGATTGCTTACTAGAAAAGGTGGCTCACATATTAATCTAATAGGTAATGAAATTATCAATCCAATTCGTGATAAACTTGTTAAAAAATTTAAAACAATTAAACCAGGCGATATTCGTCAAAAAATTCGTTTAGTTGTTATATTCAAAAACTTTATGAATGCTAAGTACACTTCACAAACAAAAGAAGAACTTACAAATGCTGAAAGAGATATTAAAAAACATTTAGGCGAAGGATATTCAAGTGTATTAGATAAGTTCACAAAGAAAATTCTTAAAAATGATGACATTATGTTACCAATCACAGAGTTATTTTTACTAAAAGAACAAGCAAAACAAAATGCAGAACTTAAAAAACTAGATAAAAAAGGTAAGAAAAAACCTAAATCAGAAAAATTTATGCCTCCTATTGGTAAATGGACAAATTGTTTCGTATGTGAAGGTGATTCTGCGGCAAACAGTATCAGTAAACTCATTGGTAGAGATGGTAACGGGTTTTACGCAATGTTTGGTGTTCCACTCAATGCTTATAGTGCTACTGTGAAAGAAATTGCAGGAAGCGTTAAAATGACAGACCTTAAAGAAATTCTTGGATTAGAATTTTTGAAAACAAAACAAACAAACTTAAATTTTGAAAATATTATAATTACAACAGATTATGATTTACCAGGACATTTTATTGCTGGACAGTTAGTTGGATTATTATACAAATTTGGTAAAAACTTATTTGATGAGGGTAGAGTTAAACGATTGGTTACACCGTTATTAATAGCAACAGATAAAAATGAAAAAATTATAGAATGGTTTTATACATTTGAAGACTACAAAAAATTTGAAGCAACACACAAAAGTAAAAAATATAATTATGATTACAAAAAAGGTTTAGGTTCATGGGATGCAGATGAGTTAGATACTGTTATTGCAAAAGACGGATTAGAAAATATGATGGAAACATTTGTTTTAGACGAAGCTGGAATAACACTTATTGAAAGTTGGCTTGGCGATGACGCTCAAAAAAGAAAAGATTTATTATCAGATGTAAAATTTGATATGATGACAGTATAAGGATATAATATGAAAAATAAAGAAATAAGTCATTTTTTTAATGAAGAATATACACAACAAGCACAATATATAAACTTCAGTAAAATAGCTAGTGTTATATCTGGAAGTAAAGTAACACAACAAAAGATTTTAAGTACTGTAATGTCAGAGAATATTTCATCTTGGCAGAAAGTTGAAGTTATAAGTTCAATGACTGCACTTAAAACATTATATCTTGGTGGTAGTTCAAATATAGACGGTGTTGCTACTAATTTAGGTTCTGGGTATGTAGGTGCTAATAATGTAGTATTAGTGGAAACAAAAGGTGACTTTGGTGGTAGATTAGATACTACTGCAGCAGCATCGAGATATATTTTTATGAAAAAAGGGTTACAATTTGACCATTATTTCAACAAAGAAGATTTAAATATTTTACCTAAATATACTTTTGAAGGTCAAGAAATTGAGTATCAATATTTTACATATACATTACCAATGGTATTAGTTAATGGAACTAAAGGTCTTGGTTCTGGATATAGTTCGGATATTTTACCTAGAAGCGAAGAAGATATAACCAAATATCTTATATACAATTTAGAAGGTAAAAACAAAACAAATAAACCTTTTCAAAACAAACCACATTTTAATGGATTTAAAGGTGTTGTTAAACAAAGTGATGCAAAAAATAAATGGATTATAGAAGGAACATTTGACAGAATAAACAATACGACTATTGCTATCACAGAAGTTCCTATTGGCGAAACTAGAAAGTCTTATATTAAAAAGTTAGATGCATTAGAACTAAACGGTGTAATTAAATCATACGAAGATTTATGTGACCCTAAAAAAGATATATTTTTGTTTAAAGTAAAAACAGAGTTTGCATTTAGCAAAAATACAGATGAAGAAATACTAAAAAAACTTAAATTAATAACTAAAAAAACGGAAAATTATACACTTAATGATGAAGATAATAAAATAATTGTTTTCAAAGATGTTAATGAAATATTTTGGTACTATTATAAATTTAAATTAAACACTCTTAGCGAACGGAAAAAATATTTAGAAGAAAAAATGAAACAAGATATTATTATTGATATTTCTAAATACACTTTTATAGAAGCTATTGTAAATGATAAATTAATAATAAACAAACGAAAGAAAAATGATATTGTAAAAGATTTAAATACATTTGACAAAATTGTTAAAAGAGATAATAGTTTTGATTATCTCCTGAATATGAGTATTCAATCATTAACAGAAGAAAGAATGAAAAATTTAATGAAAGACATCAAATCAAAAAATGTAGAACTTAAAAAACTTCAATCAAAAACACTTGAAAAAATGTGGTTAGAAGATTTAAAATAATGAAATGGAAATTTAGAAGAGGTTTGTTTGGTAAACAAGTTCTTCAAATAAGTGCTAGAACACCTACCACACCGTATGGTGATTTTGCTAGTTATTGGAAAGATGCTACACAAGATGAAGCAAATGAATTTACAGTAGAGATGAAACTACTTATGGAAAAATTAGACATTGTTAAAAAGATGAAAAACGAACACCCAGAATACTTCTTAATAAACTAAGTTCTTAAGTTTCTTTTAATGTACTATTTGTTATAATATAGTACATAAAGGATAACAAATGACAGCATTTGACAAAATACAAGTATTAATAGAAACCAGAATTAATGGAAATAGTATTAAAGGTAATAAAACTTACGAAAATATGATAAAATCACTTAGAACAAAAGATTTTTCTGATTATGATTTGAATTTTTTTGGTACGCATCTTACAATGTACATATACAAAAAAATTAATAAAATCGAATGTTATGTAGATACAATTACAGAACAAAAATAGGAATTACTAAAATATTTCTTAATAATTTAAGTTCCTTTTAATGTACTATTCGTTATAATATAGTATATAAAGGATAAGAAGATGAAAATATCTAAAACAAATAAAACAACTAAAGAAAAAGTATTTTACAAAATTCGTAAATTTTTTGGATTAACATTATTTGAAGATGCTATAGCAGATATTACTGAAGAAGATCGTAAAAACTTCAAACCACAAAAAACAAATGATGTGGATTGGGTTACACCTTCTGCATTTACGGGTATATAAAGGATATATTATGTTATACAATGAATTAGAATTAGGGTTAACTGTTAAAGTACAACAATTTTACGGAAGATTAACTGATAATTTCTATACAGGTGTTATTACTAATATGGATGGTCAAAACATTGTTGTAGAAGTACAAACTCGTACAACTAACGAACCAATTGTTGATGGTTGTGAAATTCGTCAAAGGGATTTTGAAGCGTGTAATCCAGAATATGCTATTGTGGAATTAATATAAATGTTAGTTAAATTAAAACCCCTTAAATGGTTTCAGGAAAATGCTTTTAAGGATCATGATGGAGACTATTGGGAAACAGAAAGTAATAAGGATCATTTTGATACATTTCATATAAAATCCCCTAATACTAATACTTATGCTATGAATCCTTACAATATCGAAAATGGTTTTATGGAATATGATCCACATATAGCAAAGATTCAATCATGGGCTATTGAAAAAGAACTTACAAAAGAAAATGACCCAGAGTATTTTCTAATACAATAAAAAGGAAAAAAAATAATGAAATGTAAAAATTGTAAAAGCAAAAAAACTTACTTAGATTCAGTTACACCAGGAACTGATGATTGTGTAAAACACTATGAATGGTGGATTTGTAAAGAGTGTGGTTTTAGATCTTGTAAAACAGTAAAGGATTAAAATGTCATTTTTAGAAATAATTATAATTGGTATATTATTTAACTTTGCAGTTATTGTGATTGTAGGTTTAATTACAATTATTTACAATCTATCAAGAAGTCAATTTAATTTTAATTTTCAAAAAGAAATATTAGCACTGCAAAAATTGTCAAATGAGTATATTAATATTAAAAATGAACTCAAAGAAAGAAACTTATCAAGATATACTCAAAACGATTTTGTAATATTGTTACCTTTTTCTAAAATAGTAATGTTGTTTTATGTAATCACACATTTTTTTACAGGTACATTAAATTTATTTTTAATACAAGAAATGGAAAATGGATTGAGTATTTTAAGAAATAGATTAAAAAAGGATAAAAATGACAAATAAAAAATTCAAAGATTATAGTAAAGAATTACAATTAATTTACAAAGATACATTAAAAAATTATGAGTACAAATATTATAATAAAACATCAATGGGTATGGAACTTAATGAAGATGCTAATACTTATTTTGGTAATAATCGGGCAGGGTATGAATATTTTAAGCAAGAAAATCCTGATAGTACTGTTGATTATGCAAACACATCACTCAGAACAGTTTATGATTCTGTATCTAAAAAAATCACAGGATATATAACAGAAAAGACATTATCGTGTACACCACAAAAAGACGAAGCAAGAAAAATATTCAATTTACAATTACAAGAAGTAATTAATTATTTAGATGTGAAAGATGAAGCAGCATTTATGTTTTATATAAATGCTGAAATGGAATCATCTGATTTTAATACTTCTGTAGATTATTATAAAAGTAAAGTATCATATCTAGTTGATTTAATACAAGAATACAATGAGGATGAAGAATTTAGATATTTTATTAATAAAATAAAAGGATAAATTATGTGTTATAGATTTTGGCTCACTGTTTACGGATTTATGAATGCTTTCAGAGAAATTAACGAAATGGAAGCACATTTATACGCTACATACAAATGTGGAAACTTTTAGTATGACATATCACACAAACCACTATTGGTAATAACAAAAGGAATTCTAAAATTTCGTAATAAAAAGATTTAATGCGACGAAAAAAACTTAAATTAGAAATATTAAAGTAGTTAGACGGAAATGTTAAATATCAGGAAAAAGAACTAAATTTAAGTTGGTTATAAGTAATATTTTGTTATAATACAGTATATAAAGGATAACAAATGAAAACACTTAAAGAAATGAAAACAATTATTGCACAAAAAATGTTTGACGCGTATATGTCAGATTCAAGAGAAGCTATGGACAATGCGTTTTTAATGGTTATTACAACTGCATCAATTTTTGAAGTAAACCTTGATCAATTTAATAAAGATGTTGAAACAGAATATAAACTAAGTAAAAAAACTTTTTATGCTGAGAGAAATTATAATGATTAAAGAATTAACAGAGTTTGAATGTCTTCGTGAAGCAGGAAAAACATATAGTTCATTTTTAACATTACCAAAAGCTATTAAATTCTTAAAATTTGAATACGGTTGGGATGTTGTAATTATAAAATCAGAATATCCTTACATCAGTAAAGTAGTATGTGACCGTTATAATGTTACACAAAAAGAAATGCAATTTATGAAAGAGCTACAAGAATCTGGTGAAGTAAATATGTTTGCTAGTGGAAATATTGTTCAGACCAGACTGTTATTAGACTACAAAGAAGCAAAAAATGTAGTTATAACTTACTTAACACATTACGACGAAATTTACTTCCCCGAGAATATTCTAATTAATTAAACCAATTTACTATTATTAAATTATTTGTATAAATGTGTAAATAATTGAAGGAAAATAATGAACATTTATTTAGATCTGGAGGAAACTGTTATTGATGACTGGTATTCTGTTTGTTTTCTTGAACATAAAATATTAATAATAAAAGATATTATACAAAATTTAACTGAAAAGTACAACGATTACGATGTAAATTTAATTTTATTTAGTGCTGCTGTATGTAATGAAGATGATATCAAAATATTCGAAAATAATATAAAAAATGATCTAGAAAATAAACTAGGAATACTTTTTAGTTCATATTACACTTTTTCAAATAAAAATATTTTTAAACTAGCTAAGCAAAATGGTATTAAAATATTACCAGATGATACAATACATGATATTTTTATGTTCAATATTAAAGAAGAGGTTTTTAATTTATTATGTAAGAAAAATAAAGGAATTAATGTATTATTTGACGATACTGTATCTACTAAAACAATAACACATAGCAAAACAAAAGAAATGTTTAACAATATTCACACAAGAATAGATATATGTGTGAATATTTGAGTATATAATTTAGGCGTACACTCTTATAAATAATGTATAAGAGATACTTTTCTTATGAACTATATTCTCTCTCAGGCTATATAGTTCATAAGAAAATTAAGCCTGAGAACTTACTCTTATAAATTCGTTTATAGGAGTCTTATATGGCCCAAAGAAGATATGATTGGAATAATGAAACTTTAAGAGCAGAAGCAATCAAATACAAAAATCGTAGAGCATTTAAAGAAGCCGGTGGCGGCGGATATTGTTATATGATGAGCCACAAAGATGAATTAGACCTCGATTATATATGTAGTCATATGAAAAAAGTAGTAAAATGGGAATATGCCCCCGCACTCCAAGAATCCAAAAAATATACAACTATGTTAGAATTAAGAGATGCAAACGGAGGTTTGTGTAGATTTATTCGGTCTGATAAAAAATTATTAGAGGAAGTTCGTTCACATTTAAAATCTGGCGGTGGTGGGTTTAATCCTAACAAACCTGCTACATTCTATTTTGCTAAATTAGATAATGGTTTATACAAATATGGTATAACAAATAGATCGTTTCATAGAAGATACGAAAAAATAGATAGAGATAGAATGACATTAATATATACAATAAGATTTTTAAACGGTCAAGATGCTAAAGATTTGGAAAAAGAAGTAAGTAGAAAATCTTCCCACTTAAAATATAAAGGGGAAAGAGTTCTTAAAGGCGCTAGTATAACAGAGTTAATCACTGCACCTATAAGATTATTTTAAGACTAAGCATACATACTTACCATATGCTCAAGGTTTTTGACACCCGCATCCAATAATGCTTCAGCAATATCAAGTGAACGCATATTAAGAATTTTATTTTGTCTAGCAATTTCTGGTGTAACATATTTAACTTCACCAGCATATTTACCTTTACCCGATAATGCATCAACAGCATCAGGATCTAGCATAGTAAGTAATGTTTTAATTTTTTCATCACTTGCACCTTGTAATTTCTTAATAGTTGCCATTCTTCTAAGAACATCCCTTTGAGCTAAATAAACATTAATAAAAATTGCTCTTGATTTAATAGCGTTATCAAATTTACCAGCTGGCAGGTTTGATATATTAATCATTTGTCCAGAAAAATTAAATGAACTAGGTGCTTTCATTTTAGTATTTGGGTCATCTATAATTTCTTGAATATATTCTAATTCATAATCTTCTCTTTGTTCTTTCGACATTAATGAAACATTAGCAGTAGCACCACTAGTCCAAGAAATAGTTCTATCACCAGAATCCGATGTTACAATTTTCATCATATTAATCATATCTTTATCTTTCCAAATACTATCAGAATCATCAAATACAATTAGTTTATTTTTGTTTAGTAAAAGTAATTTATACAAACCGAAACCAGTTGTTGTTAATCCTTCATAAAATGCCCATTTACCACGAGGACCCTCTCCATATTCGCCGAGTGTTTCGGAAAGAACTTTTTTGATACCAAATGTATTGTGATGTGTAAACCCGGAAATATCTTGATATTCACTTTTATTATCATCAACAGTAATGTCATATACAATTTCTTTGTTGTTTGATATTTTAATGTTTGTTATAATTGCTTTACCGTTTACATTTTCCAGTTTATCTCCATTTTTTAAATTATACACAAACTCAAATCTACCATTCGCTAATTTAATTCTATGTTGTTTTGATACAAATGTTTTATACTCTTTATCATCTATTAATGTAGTAATATCTGCTAAATAATCCTCTTTTGTTATCATTGTAAGAACATCTTTATAACCATCTACTGTTTCTATTTGAAATTTAGTTTTTGGTGAATAAGCAATATTATTAATAAATATGTGATCTTCTTTTTCTGATATTTTTTTAAATATATCACCCATTTGGTATTGTTTCATATTATACTTTCCTTTATTGTATTTATATTTGTATTAAAGTATTCTGTACCTAATTTAGTACAAACTCTAAATAATTTATAATCGTGTAAAATTTGTTGTTCTTTATTATAGCAATTATATATAGTATTTTTGTGAAGTTTTATATTAGTAACATTATATTTTTTTTGGAATGTTTTATTAAATCTTTGATTAAAATTTCTTGTTGTAATTCCTATTTTCCAATATGTATTACCATCTATTTTACACTCAAAATAATATAATACTCCTTGTTTTTTATGTAAATATGGATGAATTATAAATTTGCCTTTAGAATAATACCCAATAGAGTTAGTTCCTTTTAATTTATTTATTCTATCAATTTCTTCTTGAGGTTTAGAATTAAGTGTTTCTTGCCATTTAATTTGTCTTTGATTAAATACTTCTTGACCTTTTTCTAAACCATATTTTTTAATACATTTTTCTAAGGAAAATGTTCTTTGTCTTTCTGATAACATTTCTTTAGCTTCTATTTCCGAATAACCTTTTTTAATCCAGAAATCTATATTGCTAGGTAATAATCTTTTATTGTAATCTATATATTTACTATTATTTTGATGTATTTTTACTTTTTTTGTGGAGTCTTCTGCCGAAAATCCTTTTTTAATCCAATATTCCTTACATCTTGGTGAATTTTCTTTTTGAAGAGCTATAACTTTTTTAATGGATTTTTCTTCAGAATACCCTTTTTTAATCCAATATTCTTTTTGATTTGGTATAAGTCTTGTTTTATAATTAATATGTTTTGAATTATTTTGTAAATGTGAAATTTGTTGCTTGGCTTCCTCTTCAGAATACCCTCTTCTTGTCCAAAAAAGAACAGATCTGTTAGATACTGCAGTTTGATATTTTTTAATAATATCATCAAATTTAGTTTTTGTTATGTTTTTTAATTTTATGTTATTTAAATAACTAATTAAAGATTTGTTAATTTTTACAAATTTTGTTTTAGATGAGTTATTTAAATAAACCAACAAATCATTTGTATTTTTTAATTCTTTATAAATTTTATTTCGTTTATATACTATTATTTTATGCATATTCAATCCTTTTATTAGGATCGATGTTATTCTAATCCTTTTGTGTTTACTTTATTTATATATCCGGCACACTTACCAATACCACCCATACCGGCAACGATTAATGATCTCCATCTTCCTTCAGCAATTACTTTTGTTGCTTGTTCGATGTCTTCAAATACATATTTTGGGTCAGCATAATAATTAGGATCTTCAAAAAGGCCTTGTGATGTTTCAAATTTTTCTTGTGTACTTGTTTTTTCTTTTTGGTCTTTAGCAACAGTAATAATACCACCAAATTCTTTATCAAATTCATCAACCACACCTGCTCTAATTGCCGCTTTTCTTAATCCTGAAGCACCGTCCGCATATCCTATTTTAATTCCGTGCTTTGTAGCAAAAGCAACTCTTAATGCTTTTCTTTCTTTAGGAGTACTTTCTAATAAACTAAATGTAAGAAAATCATCTGCTTCTAAGTTTGTATGTGCCTCGTCTAATGTACCATTTTTTAAATAATCGAATAATTGATCAGTAACTTGGATAATATTTTGTCCTGCAAACATAATAGATTTATTTGGATTATCACCAATTTTACGACCTTTCCAATAATCAATACTATTAACAGAATACCCTTTTTTAGTAGTTGATAAGTAATTAAATCTCATCATAATACCTTTGTCTGATACAAATAATGCACCCACACCTGTTTGACCATTAGCTTTTCTAAATGTTTCTTTAAGTATAAATGTAAATTTACCAGCACCTATTTTTTTGGTTGCTAAACTACAAATAAGTTTACCTACTTTTATAAGATTTTCTTCGTTAAAATCTTCCTCTAATGTTATAACATTTGCTTTAGTGCCTTCTGTAACCAGTGTTACTTCTTCTGATGCCAAATAATTTTTGAATTTCATTATTTATCCTATATGTTTTTAATATATTTATAATATGTTTATGGTGTTTTTTTGTTGTATTTTTAACATATATTTAAGGTTATATATGTTATAATATATAAAAGTAAAGGATATATTATGTTATATAGGGAATATGAAAAATTTTATAATTATATTAATAAAGTAACAAAAGAGGAATTTACACTTGCTGCTAAAAGTGCTAATTTTGTTGATGATACATTTATTAACATTATGTGGAATGAATTTAATCAAGGAAGATTAGCTTTTTTATTTAAAAATAAAGAAGGTCTTATGTTTAATTATTTTTATGATAATATAAACATTAATTAAGAATTACACATGAAATATAATAATTTAATATTATGTAAAGTATTCAATGAAATATATTCTTTAAGATTTATACTTGAAGATATTTACAAAGAATATAAAAATAATCCTAAAAATTTTTAAAATCTTCTAACGGCGAAGCACTACAAGATTATATTAATAACCAATACTAAATTATTAGTAAAAATATTTAAGTACTAATATAGTATAATGTGTATAAAGGATAATAATGTCTAAACCACACATATACATAACCTCAGATCAACATTTTTTTCATACCATCACATATAAATAACATAAAAAAAGGATGCGTTAGAGATCATAAATTAAGTGTAAGATATGGGTTTGAAAACAACATTTCTCCGTTGATAATCTCTCACCGGCTAATTGTGAAATAGTTTACATTCTGAAAATATGCGTCGTAGGTTCAAAAATAATGATATTCAGCAAACATTATCAGAACTTATTCAAAAAATTAACGAATATACATATGATTATTCGTTACAAACAGAAGCAATCAATGAAATTGCAAAAGGAGGTTACTTATGAAAAAATTGTATATCACATCTGATCAGCATTTTTTCCATCAGTGACAAAATATTATTAAATATTGTAATAGACCATTTAATTCATATCAAGAAATGAACCAAACAATCATAGATAACCACAATAAAATAATAAAACCAGACGATACTGTTATACATTTAGGAGATTTAAGCGCTACTGTAAAACCGCACATTGATGAATTCAAAACAATATTAAAATCACTTAACGGCAGAAAAATTTTACTTCGTGGCAATCATGATCACCAACCAGATCAGTTTTATTTGGATAATGGATTTGAAGTTGTTGGTGATCATATGATTGTTGGTGAATACTTTTTCTCACATTATCCATTATTTGCAGATTCAAAATGGTGTACTCCTCCGGAACAACGACTTATTAAATTATATAAAAATTCTAAATGTACTAAAATTGTACATGGCCACACTCATAATAATGTAAAGACATGGTCAGATAACGAATTTAGAATTAATGCTTGTGTTGAAGTAAATAATTACACACCAATTGAATTAGGTTTTTTAGAAATATAAATAAATAAAATAACTAAAAGGCTAATAAATAATGCAATTTAAAGATTATCTTAGAGAAGCAAGTAAAAAAGATATACTCAAAAGATTTAAGAAACTAAAGAAAATGAGTAAAAGTGAGTTATTAAATATATATAGTGATTCTGATAATATAACAGATATTGTTAATGAGTCTGCAGCAGATATTATTAATATTATATTATTTGATGAATTTAGAGAAATAGATATTGAGCAAGCATTTAATGAGGAGAAAATAAAATGACATTTAAACAATATTTCGACAGACTTGTAGAATCCGAAATGACAATAGACGAATTTATAAAAACTGTAGAAACAAACTTTTACAAACACTTTCCAAATGGATATATACAATTAAAACACAGTACAAATCTTACAGAAAGTATTTCTGGTACATTTGGTATGATTGGAAACATTAAAGATAATTCGCAAAGTTATCATGAGAATGATAGAATGCGTCATGCATTTATTATGTTTCCTGTAAATGCAGACAAAACTTTATGGTCTTTTAAATCAAGCATATCTTGGGTTTATATTAAACCAGCACCTGATAAAAATTTAGTAATGGACAGAATACTTACAAAAATGGGTAATAATTCTAAAATCACACTTGCTAAAGCAGCCGCTAAATTAGATAAATTCTTCAAAAAATTATCAAAAATAATGCAAGATAATGTTGATAATATTTATGATGTTGAAAAAATAGACAAAAAATACTTAGTATTTAAATAAGGAGAAAATAAAATGACATTTAGAGAATATATTACAGAGGGTGCATTAAAGGATACAAGAGATAGAGAGATCGCTAATATGTATAAAGACAAAACACCATATCCAACTGAATTAAAATTGGACTTAGGAACATTAAAGAATATTAAAGTCGTCGGAAAACACTATTTTACTGCTGATTTGAATGGTACAGAAATTGGAGTTATATTAACAAATGGTAAATTAAAAGAAATTTTTAATACAGATAAAAAAGAGCTAAAAGTTAGACCTCAACTAAAAATATCTAAAAAAGATATTAAAAAAATTGAAGATATAATGAAATAATAGTAGAAAATTATTTAACAATTAACAATTAACAATTAATACTTAAATTTAAGTTTCTTTTTAGTTATAGTATATTATAATATAGCATATAAATAACTAAAAGGATACTTTATGTCTACATTTAGAAAATTACTAGAAAAAGAAAAAACTTACATCATTTATAACAATGAACAAAACTACAAGGAACTATGGCTAACATACAGTCAAGGTTCTGGTAGTACTATACAACTTCCTAATCTCAAAAAATACTTAAATTCAGATATTACAGATAAAGAACATTATGATAGTGATGTTCTTAAAATTAAAGATATTGTAAAAAGTATGAAACCTATTGCAAAAACAAAAAATTCAAAATTATATGAAATTCCAACATATCCAGAAGCAAGAGGTAATAACAAATATGATATTTTTGGTGGAGATGTTAAACCAAATGGTAAAATATATATGATTGTTACTAACGAAAAAAGTACTATTATAAACTTTTTTGAAAAGAAAAACGAAGCAATGAATTGGATAAAAACAATAGCATAACTTTTAGAAGTATAAATAACACAAAAGGGCCTACAATGAATGACATTAAATGGTATATTAAACACGGAGATTTAAGATGAATTTTAGAGAATATGTAAACGAGGGAACTGTTAAAAAGAGTTTTGATGGATATAACTTTGAGTGGGATGGTAAAGTAATTACTATGTTTAACAAAGAGGGTAAAAAGTTAGCCACTAAAGATGCTCCTTCTTTAACAAGTGCCAAAATGGAAATGATGATAGCAGACTTAAATAAAAATCTTGATGAATCAAAAATTAATCTTGAAAAGATTTATAATAACATTAAAAATCCATATGATGCAAATGTGACAAATATTAGTGGTGTTGATTATGATAAACTTGATGATATTGATGTTGATGCCGGTACTATGTTTTATGCAATTAATGCTAACGGTAAAAAAGTGGGTACTAGAGCAAAAACAAACTTCAAAGCAAAGGAAGTTATGATAGGCGGAAAGTCTTATATTGTAACAAATAAACTATCATATCCTGGTAAAAAATATATTCCAGAATTAATGATTACTACAAAATAAGGATATTAAAATGAATTCTAAGAAGTTATCCACAAAGTAGAAAAAGAGTTAATTTAAGTACTTAAAAGTGTTAAAAAAAGAACTTCAAAAAGATAGAAATGTACTATTTGATTTTAATTATTTAGTAACCAAATTAGAACTATTATTAAATATAGATTAAGGAAATAAAATGAATTTTAGAGAATATGTAAACGAAGGATATAAGCCTTCAAGTAAAACTAAGAAAGAACATAAAGCATTAATTCAGTGGGCTGAGTTAAAAGGATTTAGTGTTGAAGATGATGAAGATGGAAAAACATTTAATGTTTATGATGACAGTGGTGATCCATTAAAATCTGGATCTTTTGATGAAATTAAAGATTTTCTTAGAAATGATAAATCAAAAGGAAGAAAATAGAAATAAATTTTAGAGAATGATTAAACGAAGTTTTATCTTTAGACATTATGTTAAAATTACTTACTAAAAATTAGACAAAAGTAGAATTAAATATAAAGTAGAAAAAATTTTTCAGAAATAATATTATATTGAAAAATACAACAATTACAAATTAGTAAAAACCAAATTTTAATTAGACAATTAATTTAATAAATATGTATGTATTAGTTAATAAAAGATGACTTATAAATATACTAAAACAACATAGGAAAATTAAATGGGTGGAAATACAACAATTAAAACAAAAGGTGGAGTAAATATTTCAGCTGAAAGAATACCACTTAAAGAAATAGGTAGAGATAACTTCGTTAAGAAATTTCAAAAGTTCCTTATTAAACTAAATAAAGAGTTTTACAAAGAAAATAAATTCTATATTTGGGAAGACGAAAAAGAAATAATGAACGGTGGTATTTTTAACGGTAGTACATCATTTATTATGAACCCTAATTATAGTTCTGATGAGATTGTAAAGTACAAACCCAGTGCTGGTGATTTGGATATAGCAGTTCCAAAAGAGATAGCAAAAGACATTTATAACTTTCTTGAAAAACACGAAGGTGATGAATTTGTTCCAGGTATTAGATATGTAGGTAATAACGCTAATAATGAAAATGCATTAGGAAATACAATTATTTGTATTGTAAATGCTAAGTTCGGAGATATAAGTGTACAAGCACAAATGGACTTAGAACTATCTGATATGAAATCTGGCAGACAAACAGATTGGAGCAAGCTAGCTCATTCCAGCGCATTTGAAGATGCTAAGGCAGGAATAAAAGGGGTAAGTTCAAAATATTTTCTTCGTGGATTAGTTGGCGCATTACATCAGTTAGATTCAGGGTTCGTGGTAGCAACTCCTTCTAGTACACCCGATAAAATTAAACTTAAAGGTAAACAACCATCAAAAATAAGACTTCTAAACTTTGGTGTTGATTCTGGTGTTGGTGCTGGATACGAAATAATGATGGATGGTAAAAAACCTCTTGAAATTGATGGTAAAGTAGTGTATCGTGAGAAAAAACCATCAGAAAAATCATATGACAAAAATGTTATTAATCTTATGAAAATATTATTTGGAACAGATAAATTAAAACCAACAGATTTACATTCATTTATTTCATTGTTAAACCTTACTAATAAATACGCAGATAAAAAAATTAAACAAACAGCACTTGATAGATTTCTTGAAATATTATTTGGTATTAATGGCCAAGCACAGTTTATTGAACCAGACCCAGAAGAAGATCTTAAATTAAAAATGGGTATGTATAATAAAGCAGTAGAAATGTTACACTTAAAACCATCAAATAAAGTGGATGATTATGTAAAAGCATATATGAAAAAAGTACACAGTATTAGTGAAAGAATTCGTAGACATTTATTAAACACAGACCAAGAACATATATGGTCATTTGATTACATCACAGAGGATAACCATTACCCAGAAGAGGATGAAAAAGACACAGAATCTACTGAAAAAGACACTAAAACAGTAAAGAAAGAGCCAAAAATAAACAAAAAAGCACAAAAAGAGGAAGATAAAGAGAAAGAAGCTAAGGAACAAAAACATAAAGAAATACTTCAAAAGTTAATAAACCTTAGTATAGAACTTGATGCTGCAACGGATGATGTTGAAAGAGATGCTATTCAAAAAGAAATGGATGCACTAGATAAAGACTCTACAAAAAAGAAAAAAGAAGCAAAAGATTATGAAAAAGAGAAAGAAGCATCTAAAGAAGATCTTGATGATGAAGACAACGAACCTAAAGAACAGGATAAAAAATAATGAAATTTAAAGAATTTATAAATGAAAGCAAAGTAATTGTGTATCACGGTGATGATTTTGGTACTAAAAAATTAGATCCTAAATTTATGAACAACGGAAATAATCAGGAGGGAATTGGGATATATTTCGGTTCTTTTGAAACTGCAGAATCATATGGTAAATATATTATTCAAGCAGAAATAGACACTAAAAAATTTATAGATTCTAGAAAAAATATTGGCGAATATATTAATTCAAAACAATTATCAAAAATATTAATAGATATGTGGAAAAGTGATAAGGAAACTATGTATTATATGATTACTGATTGGATTGAAGTAAGTGAACCGGAAGATGTAAAATTAAATCATATAGAATACTTAGCAGAAAAAATGCAAGATGAAGAAGTAAGAAATTTTCAAATTACTTTAGCCGAGCAATTTGGTGTAGTAAATTTTGTAAAATCTTGGAATAAACATTACAAAAATATACATGGTACATATCAAAAACAAAATGCTGATGAAATTTGGTACTGTATTATAAACACCAAACAAAAAGTTACTTTTGTTTAACATAATTTTACTTAATATTTTTACGAAAACTGATTTTTTTACAAAATATTAAGTAAATACATTAACCTAAAAAATGTTATAATATGAGTATTAAAAAAAGGACTTATATTGACATTACCTACATTACACTTACTAAACCCACTAAATTATTTTAAAAAATTTAAAAAATTTGACAAAGTTACAGAACTACGATTAATTAACGCATTTATAGTAGCTATAGGTATAGCACTATTAACTCCTATCTTAGTATCTCTTAAAGGTATATATCTTGCTGCATGGGTAATATCTTTGTTCACTATTGCTCAAACATTAGCAGTAAAAACAAATAAATGGGTAGTTAGTCATGTGACTATTGAACAAATGTTTAAACTAAGTATTATAATACATTTACTTTTTATTACAATATCTGCTATATATTTTATATCTCCATTATATATGGTTATTGCTGACAGCATATTAGGTATTGTAGAAGTATCATTATTCACAGCATTTAGTATATCTCTGAACAACTACATAACAGATAAACATCCTGATGAAATGAGTAATTTTCAGATAGTAAGAAACGGTTCGTGGGCAGATGGATTTTTATTTGGATTATTAGTTGTTACTATAATAACATATTTTAGTACAATAGGTGTAGCAATAGGTGTTTTTATTGTATTTAATCTTATATTTAGTCTATGGTTAATAACAAAATGGAATTTTTATACAAACGAAGAATATTGTACTACACTTCATATAAATACTAAAAAATAGGACTTAATATGAATTTTAGAGAATATGTATCAATAACAGAAGATTTTGATTTAACTAAAGCAGTTAAAAGTGCTTTGACATGGTTAGAAAATAAATATGGTAATGATTCATTTACATTTAAACACATAGAAGGAATGGTTCTACAAGGGGCTCAAACAAAATCTTATGACATTACCGTTGGTGATGATGTGTATCAATTAGATTTGCGTAAATTTGACAGTAATGGCGATGGAAAAGGTGATACTATTGGGTTTGATGTTAAACCTGTTGCTTATGAAAAAGAAGATGATGAACCACAAGGACTATAAATGAATTTTAGAAAATTATTTGAAGCACCGGAAAATGGACTAGATATGGACACATTACCTGCTGCTGTAAAATTCTCAAAACAAGCACTTGAATATATACAAAATGTAACACCTTATAAAAATCTTTTTAGTGACTTTATGTATGGCATATATAAAAATGCATTTGTTGTTTTTAAAAACAGTGAAATTGTTTTGTATATTATACATGAAAGTAATAATAACACAATGAAAATAAAAAATATAGAAAATATTTCTAATATTAAAAATTTACAGTTTCGCGTATTATCTGCAATCTTAAATCTTAATCTGTACAATAAAATTTATACGGGTAGTGTTTTAAGTACAAAAAATATAAAATCACACAAAAAATATATTCAGACAGGTTTTAATTTATATATATCTGATACCAATAAATTAGTAACAAAGGATAATTTTGACATTATTATGAAAAAATCTGACAAAAAAACAGAGTTTGTATTAACAAATACAAAAATGAATGAAATATTAATACAAACATATAATACTTGTCTTTTAGGTGATTATATAAATAATACAATAACAGAGATTGTTAATCAAGGACTATAAATGAATTTTAGAAATTACCTAACAGAAGCAAAAGACCAACTTGATATTAGTATTCAAGCAGCAAAAAAATACTTAACATCAGATAAGAAAAAACAAGAGTTTATTAGCACTCCTGTTCGTGTTGAAATGAAATATGATGGTTTGAAAATTTCATTAGTGTACAAAGATAACACTGGTGATTATACTAAAGACTGGATTGTTGCATACAAAGGTGAAATATTGTATCCTAGTGCATATGATTTTGCTAGTACAGATAGTATTAAAAAATCAAGTATTGCCGGTGCACAATATAAATTAGTGTTTGAACATTTAGCAAAAATAACACCAGGTTTAGGTAAAATACCACTAAATACTGAGTTTTTTATTGAATTTTTGGGTAAAAAACCTACTTTGAGTAGTAATTATACAAAACATGGTATGATTTTAATTGCTAGTAGTCCTTGTAAATGGGAAGATAATTTTGGTAAACTAAAAACTCAATCAATATTTGATACTTCTAAAAGAGATTATTATTCTAGTATATTAAAAATACCAGTACCTACTGTTATATTCGAAGGTGTTATTGGTAATGAAAGTGCATTTGAAAGTTCTATTAAAGTACCCGAATTAAAAACAATATATAATGAACTAAAAAGTTCAATTAATTGGTCAGAGCCCGATAGTATTATTAATGGTGTTTCTGAAATGTTTCTTGCTATTGACTCTAAATTTGGAAATCATAAAGAAGAGGGTGTTGTTATTATATATAAAGACGGTACTAGAATTCTTAAATTTCAACAATCATATCAAGTAGACCAGGAAGCAAGAAAAATTATAAAAGACCGTTTTAAAGAATCGAATGAAGAAGACGAAAATACATATTGGGATCTTGTTAGATTAAATGCACTAAATATTATTAGTGTTGTTACAAGAGGTAAACTTGTTAAATATGTAGACTTTCCAGATACATTAGAAAAATGTGCTAAAGCATTAAAGAAATTGAATCTAACATTTAGTCATTCTAAAAAAAATACAGTACAAATAAAAGACGATATAAATGGTCAAATAAAACTTATTTTAAGAAAAAATATTTATGGTAATAATGGTGGACTTATTTTAGGAAGGTTTCAGCCATTAACACTTGGTCATATCAAAATGATAAAACAAGCAGATAAGTTTAATGACAATATAACAATATGTATTATTCGTTCAAGAAAAAAAGATCTTGAAAAAAACCCATTCCCCTATGATTTACAGGTTAAAATGATAAAGGACATTTTTCCAAAAGCTGAAGTAATAACACATAGTACTGGAAATTTATTTGGTATAATGCAAAAATCTAGTAGAAATATAAACACTATATGGGCAGGTACTGATAGAGTGAGTACTTATAGACAAACTATTAAATTTAATCCGGAACTAGAAGTTAGAGAAATAGAAAGAACAGGAGACGACATAAGTGCCACAAAAGTCAGAGAAGCGTTAATGAATAATGATTATAAAGAATTTAAAAAACTTATGAGTACAAAACATTACAAATACTTTGAAGAGCTTAAAAAATATATTACTACTTAAATTTTAAGTACCACCCTTTATATTTTTTAATTATTTCTTTAGACACTCCGCCAGTTTTGTTATTTTCATATAATTTTTTATTGGTGTGTAATGTGTTTCTAATAGATACAGGTAACTTATGTTCTTTTAAAAATTTAGTAAGGGAACCTTCGGAAACCATTATAATTTCATTTTTATCGTTACAAACAAGGACTGTTTTAGTTGCATAGTTATTTTTACCTGATATATTTTCAAAGGTTAATTTACCTGATTTAATATTTTCCGTTTTAGTTCTATTCATTTTAATAATTGCTTCTTTACCAACGGTTTCTTTCCATTCCACTGAACCTTTAGTTTCTTTTTGTTTTTTAGCAGCTCTACTATATCCCTTAGTTTCTTTCATCACTTGTTGTTGTTTTTGTGAATAAATTTTTGACAATGATACACCATTTATAAATGTATTCAATTTTGTTTTTGCTGCTTTTTTTGCACCTAATATATGAGACCCGTTTTTTATTTTAGTTTGATTCGCCTTAATAATCGCTTCTTTACCAACAGTTTCTTTCCATTCCTTTGAATTTTTAGTTTCTTTTTGTTTTAGTTTCCTATTTTTTCCGTATTGATTATCCCATTTTGTAAATTTCTTACCTCTTTCTTCCATTTTCTTTTGAAATTCACTTGATGAAATTAAATCACTTTCATTTATTCTACCTAGTTTTAAGTCTTTATTGTGCATAGCACAAAAAGCACTTAACTGACCATAATCATCTATTGCTTCGGTAAGTAACCAATGAGCATAATAATGATCAGAATAAAGTAAATGTGTTCCGTTCCACGGATTAGATTTTAAGTCTTTGAATTCTGGAAAACAAGATTTTGATTGGGGTAGAATATGATGATAAGATGTCTTACCTTTGATTTTATTAGATTGATTTTTATCAAGACAGAAGTTTATATATTGATTTAATCTGTTCAAAGATAAAATTTTGATATTCGAGTTCTTAAATTCATTGAGAATTTTAGTATATAAAGTCATTTGAAGACTCCTATAATTTTTAATTTATAAGAGTAAGTTGCTGGACTTAATTTTCTTATACTACATAGTCCAGCAAGAGAATGTAGCATAAGAAAAGTATCTCTTATGTTACTTTATTTATATTATAAATAATTAAAAAAGGCAAACATTATGAAGAAATTTAGAGATTTAATTGAAACAATGTCTGATGCTGAAAAGGTTCGTGAATTTCAAGACAAGATAAACAAACTTAAAATACAGTTAGAAACATATAAAGAACCAGAAATTGTGAAATTAAAGATTGATTCCTTACAAAGAGAATTAAGTGTGTTTGTAGAGTTATAAAATGGTTACAAAAGATCTTAGAACAGAAATGGTAAGAAAAGCATTTCCTGAAATAGAAATAGTACACCACTCAACAGGTAATCTATTTGGAATTATGGCTAAAGCTACAAAAAACATTAATGTAGTTCTTGCGGGAAGTGATAGAGTTTCAGCATACAAAAGTACATTATCAAGAAACCCTGATTTAAGTGTAGAAGAAATAAAAAGAACTGGAACTGATATTAGTGCTACAAAAATTATAGAAAATATTGAAGACGAAAAATATTTTAAGAAAAACACACCAAAAGCAATACATTCTATGTATAGTAAATTATTAAAACAATACAAGGATCATTAATATGAATTTTAGAGAATATGTAACAATAACAGAAGATTTTACCAATAAAACATTAGAAGAGTTAGAATTATTACTAGCACATCATTTAGAGGATCTTGAAGAGTACAAGGATTCGGATATAAGTGCTTATGACGCTACTCTTCAAGATATTAAAGCAATAAAAAGTGCTATTAAAAAGTTATCAAAAAATGAAAAAAAACCAGTAACAACAGGTAATCAAGACCTTAGTAGCGCCGATACAATTAGTATAGGTGGTTCAGGAAATATGGCAGCAGCTTCGCCCGATAGTGCCGGTGCTGGTCAAGGCAACGCTGAATAATTTTAAGTTCTGAAAAATGTGTATAAATACACTAAAACACTATTAAATCATAATTTTATGAGTATTATAGATAGTTTTTTACAAAATAAAGGACTTAAATGAATAATATGTTTACAATAGACGAATATTATGACATTAATGGATATATTGAAGGTGTTCAAGCACTTAAAAATAATGGTGTAGAATACAAAGAATATATACTTGCTAAAGCACCATTTCATTTTTACATTAATACTAAAAATTTGCCAATTATGGTAAATTATGATATTCTTCCAAATAATCTTCAACAATATATTGTTAATAAAGTGGAACCCGCTACACCTTCAGAGGAATATCTTCTTGCAAGAAAAGATAGTTTTGATGGTAAAAAAGGGTTGAAAGAATACACACTCAACAAATATATGGAAAGAATTAATAAAGAAGAATACGCTTGTTTCTTTAATATACAAAATAAAACTCAAGCATTAGAACTATCCGATACCCTTGGTACTATTGTATATTTTGGTAAATATTACAATAATACAAAAGTAGGTTTATGTTACAATAAAATGATAAAGAATTTAGTACCTTTGGACCAAATTTTAGTAGAAAAGAAAAAAGATGCTACACAAATGGAACTTGATCTAAATTATAAAGTATTTAGATTAAATAACCGTCTTAGAAAATTTACAGAACAACCATACTTCAAAAATGGTAAATATAAACCAGTTAATATTAAACAATTTAATGTTACGATTTAATGTATAAATATACTAAAAAAGAGGTAAGTAAATGGCATTTGTGGTGAATGATGACGAAATAAAAAAAATTATTTTAAATAATAATTCTAAAGAAATTATTAATTTATATTTTAGTCATAATAAAGTGTTTGAAACCAAAAAGTGTAGTTGTAAACAATGGTTAGAAGCAGGATTTAATACTTCCGGAATATATACAATATATACAGACGGAATAACACCAGCTAAAGTATATTGTGATCAAGTTACAGATGGTGGTGGGTGGACAGCAGTTTTTAAAAACTATGGTGGGCCTAGTGGAAATGGTATATCTATGTTCAAACTTTGGGACAATACAGATGATATACACAACAAAACTGTTATTCCAAAAAATGTTAGTGGGGAGTTTGGATCAATAAAAACACCAATAGTATATAATTATTTTAAAACACTAAAAAATTTAGAAATTATGAAAACAATTAAAGGATATAATAATTCCGACGATAGTCCTTATAACAATCAAGATACAAATCACCCAATACCTTCGATTACTAAACTTGATATGGGAAACAATGTATCTTATAATGATTTAATTACATCTTCAAACGGCGAAAAATTATCAAACCAAGTTGAAATGTTTATTAATGGCAGTACATACGGAAAAACAGACATTATTCACAAACCGTCGGCTACTTCTGTTGGTTTTGCCAATAAAGAAGATAATGATACTCATGATCAACCAGATAATAATTTAATGTATGGGTGGAACGCCAGACATTATATTGCTTATACAGATGAAGATGGCCAGAACGCTGTCAGGTGTCAATTTACTTGCTGGACAGGTGACGAAACATATAAAATTGAAGTAGTTTCATTTTATAGAGAAAAGGAATAATAAATGGCATTTGTGGTGAATGATGACGAAATAATCACAGTAAATTATCACAGTAAATTATCACAGTAAATTATCATAACGAAGTAATTCATAAAGTAATAAAAGATCATGAAATTATATTTGAAATAAGAAGAAAAAGTGCTTTAGAATGGTTAGAAGATGGTTACACAGATGACGGTGTTAATCCTATTGATGTATATTGTGATATGACAACAGACGGTGGCGGATGGACTTTAGTGTTGTTTGCAGGAAATATTAATACTTCTAAATCTAATGAAACGGGTCAATCAGATGCTTATTAGGAACGGTTATTATTTTCATGGGGTAATGTCGAAACGGATTCAATATCATCTAAAAAATCATTTAGTAGATTTGATATTATTAAATCTATAGCAAAACCAGGTGACGAAATAAGAGCTAAAAGAACTTCTAATAATTATACTCTTATATTTCCTATAACTAATTTGAATTGGTTCGGCAGACAACCTTCTGAAGGACATTTTAATATAACAGACTCTAATAATATACCTTACTTAAAATTAAATAACGGTTCTGGATTAAAAACTGTTACTGATAATGTTAAATGGTGTTATGTAAATGATAATAGTAGTCATTATCCTGGTATAAATTGGAATGTTCCTGATGATGAAAATTGTGATAAATGTGGTAGATCGTATGAAACTGCACTTAATCATAGAAGTTTACTTTATTGGGAATCAAACGATGGTAGTTATAGTGCAGACCAATGGTTTCACGCATCACCAATGTCTTTAACTGATTCTACATCTGCTGATAATGCTGTTCAAGACATTGGTTTTTGGTTTAGAGAAGTATAATTATAAATACATAAAAGTAAGGAAACAAAATGGGCACAATAGAAATAGGAAAAGACTTAGGTCAAGGTATATACACTAAAACAGAAGTAGATACAGGTTTAACTAATAATTCATCAGCAGTGGATGCTATGATTTCGAATGTTGAAGGTGAAACAATAGTTCAACAAAATATGATACCTGCTAATACTGAAGTTACATTAGGTTCTTTAGAGAAACCATTTCGTGATGTTTTTATCTCCGAATCTTCATTATATGTAAATGGACAAAAAGTATTATCTGAAGAAGCCGGTACAATTAATATTTCAGCAGACGATAATCAAAATGTTAGAATTTCAACAGGTGGTGCAGGTGATATTGAATTTTTACCAACAGGTTCTGGTAATATTAATCTTAAAGGTACTGTTTCTATGTTAGCAGGTGAAAAAATCATTTCATCGGATGGTAATGCTATTGTTATTGACGAAGATCTTAATGTTCAGGTTATTTCCTCACCAACTATTACATTATTAGACGGAAGATTACAATCATTAGAAACTTTAACTACATCAGATGATATTAATATTGATACTATACAAGAAATTGTTGATTTTATTAAAGATAATAGAGCGGATTTAGAAAGTATCGTACTTGATTGGAGTTCTATTGCAAACAAACCAACGACTTTTCCGCCAGCAGCACATAATCATGATAGTATATATTTTACAAAATCAGAACTAGGTACATCTGACGATTTTAATTCTGCATTTGACGCAGCAATAGCGTAAATAAGTTTATAATATGAGTATATTAAGTGATATAGGCACAAAAATTGGTGCTAAAATAAAAGAAACATTATTAAGGGTATCTACATTAGAGACTATTTTATCAAAGCCTACTTTTAATATTAAACAGTATAAAGTAGGTTCTATCTTATCATATTACAGATGTGTTGTTCCACTATGTGAAATAGATAATTCTAATATCTCAAAATTTTCATATACTTCTGGTAGATTTGATTTTGTTAAAATTAACGGCAACGAATCTCCACTAAATATGCATGTTGAAATTAAAATGCAAAAAAAATATAATACTGCTAACCCTATGTGGTATATTATGCATAATAATTTACCAGATAATGTTAGACCTTGTAAATTTATTAAAAATGGTCAAGAATATGGTGGTTTGGAAATATACAAAGATGCTCACGAAAATGATATTTATTTCGTTGGAATGACAACCTTAACTGAATTATACAATACCACTGATATTGCATGGGAGTACAAAGACACGCGTGATAACTCTATTGTTGATACAGAAATAAATAACTCATTAGAGATATTATAATGAGTATAATGAACGAAATAAGCGTTAGTATAGGCGCAAAATTAAAAATATTAATAAATAAAATAGTTTCGTTAGAAAATTATAATAATAACAGATATAACTTATCGGATTATTATATAGGTTTTAGGCCAGATTATTATAGGGCAGTTTTGCCTTTGTGTAAACTCGATAATTCTGACCCTAATAATTTTTCATATACTTCTGGTAGATTTGATTTTATTAGAACCAACGGGTGTTGTTCTGAATTACCAATGCATATTGAAATTAAAATGCAAAAGAAATATAATTCAACAACACCAGAAGTATTTATTATGCATAATAATTTACCAGATAAAATTAGACCATGTACATTTACCAAAAATAATATAAAATACGGTGGTTTAGAATTGTTTTACAATGTTCAAGCACACAATGTTTATTTTATTGGTATTTCAAATTTATCTGATTACGAAAGTAAATCTGTTTATTGGAAGTATTTAGACACGCGTGATAACTCTATTGTTGATACAGAAATAAATAACTCATTAGAGATATTATAAGGATATAAAAATGGCATACAGAATAAAAGAAAGCAAGTTTCCAGATATGAAAGAAGAGTATAGAATAATTATGCAGGGTGCAACAGAAGAGATGCTAAATAATAAAAATATACAAGCAGAATTAGCAACTTTAGATTTGTTGCCCGGAGATTTAGAATTTATAGAAGACAATATTAAGGAAAATTAATGAGTATATTAAGTGATATAGGCACAAAAATTGGTGCTAAAATAAAAGAATTAACTAATTTAGTTAATACAAAATTGGATGTTAACGCAACAGCAGTTAATGCTAATAAATTAGACGGAATAGATAGTTCACAGTTTAAGAGAAAATATGTTGGTAATATTGATAATATTTCAAGTGCAGGTTATACTACTATTTTAAAAGTTATTGGAACTTCACTTGCATCAGAAATAAAAATAAATTTATCAGGTACTACTAGTAATGTAGTTGTTAATGTTAGTGCATTATTATTAGTAAACCATTCGAAAGATATTTATGTTAGATCTGAATCTGGTAATTACACACAAATAACTTTAAAAGTTTTGAGTGATAATAACGAAAACTTTTATTTACAAGCAAAAACAAATAATTCAAATGCCCTTAATATGAGAGTGGAAGTTTCTAGTGATAGTAACGATAACATAATTATTGGCAATTATGTAGCAGATGGTAGTACTATTTTAGAACATACTTGTTTTTTAAACGCATTATCAATTTCTACAACTGCTTCTGGTGGATATTACTTCAATGGGTCAAAAATATAAATACATAAAAAGGATTTATATTGCCTATTTATTTTAATAATTTGCCTTTAGAAGAAAATGACAAACTATTTGTTAATAACACACATATTAAAAAAATATTTAATGGAACCACTCCTGTATATTCATTTGATCCGAATATTTTAAATTACATTCGATGGAATGTGGGGGATACTCAAACACCACAAACATCGTGGGAAACTACATATAATTTAAGCGGCGACGGTAATAAAATTATTAATGATATTGGCCCTTTTGGCGAAACTATTCCTGTATGGCAATCTATTAATAATGATACTACTAGTAATGCGGACGGTGGGTGGAACACAAATAAGTTTCATATTGATAATTCTAAAATGTACAGGTTTTCTGTTTGGGTAAAAAGATCTGTTATTGGTAATGGTCATTTTTATTTTGGGTTAAACTCTTACAATAATGTTGGCGATAATGTAGGTGTTAAATCAAAAATATCTGGAACGAATAATACAAACCCTTATTTTGATATAAATCGTAATTATAATGATTGGGGTAATAAAGACGAGTGGTATTTAGTAGTAGGTCATGTATGGCCGAGTGGTTCGCCTACGGGTCTTAATCACATAGAAACAGGTATTTATAATACTGATGGTGTTCAAATTACAACAAAATATTCATCATCATCTCAAGGTACTGATTTTATTTGGAATAATGACTCGTCACAAACATCACACAGATCTTATTTATATTATTCAACTATTTCATCAACAGACCAACGATGGTGCTATCCTAGAATTGATATAATTGATGGTAATGAACCTTCTATTACAAAGTTACTTAATAATAAAACAATTATTACAACACTACCATCAGCAAAAGATTGGGTAACAGTAGGTGCTAAAACAAATGGAGTTTATAAAATAAATCCTACGGGTACTAAAGAAATGAAAGCATATTGTGATATGAGTACTGATGGTGGTGGATGGACTTTAGTTTGGTCTAATCTTAGAGATAAAACTAATAAAGTAACTACTGACATGAAATGGGCCGCAGCAACAAGTAACAATACATATTATAATGGTGCATTGTCTAATAACAAAGAATCTTTTGAATTATTCTACGGTTTGGAACTTTGGAATGATATAATGGGTAATAAAACTGCTGAATTTAGATATGAGTGGCGAACAGATTATAATCAAGATAAATCACAAGAAGCTAAGTTTTCTATAGAACCATTTAATTCAACAGATAATTATACTATACATTTATCGGATGAAGCACAATTAGTAGGTTCTGTTGAGCCTGGAGTGTTTACATATCATAACGGTCACCCATTTACAACGGTAGATAATGACAATGATGACGCTTCTGGTAATTGTGGAAATTCATATTCTAAAACACCTTTCTGGTATGTACATTGCTGGTCTGGTAGTATTAATGGTGGTGGCGAAAATAAAGGTGGTGGATATTATAATGGAGCATATTGGACAGGTTCGTCTAAAGCATATGGTTCTACTAACGGAAGTGGTGCTGGTAATGGTTGGTTCTGGATTAGATGATATAAATAAGTTAAAAGAGGTTATTTATGACACAGAAACAAGAAGCACTTTTAAGTCTATCAACATTAGACCCACAAGCATTAGTAGATAATTTATCAAACACTAATTTAACACTTGAAGGCATTTGTGAAGAAAGAGAAAAATCATTTTTAAGTTCATTAGATTCAGAAACTTACAATTCACTTTTAGTGAATGGAGTAGTTGATGATTTGAAACTTATTGATTTACTTCAAACAAAACAATTACAACCAACACCGGAATTACCACCATATTCTCCTTACGAATCACAACAAGCAAAAGATAATGCAGAAGCTAGAGCATATTTAGCAAGCACTGACTGGTATGTAACTAGATATACTGAAACGGGTACAGAAGTACCAGAAGAAATTACATCACTTAGAAATGATGCAAGAAATAGTATAGTAGAATAATTATGAGCATATTAAGTAATATAGGTACTAAAATTGGTACAGAATTAAAAACACAAAATAATAAAATTACTGTTTTAGAGAAAATTAAACCTGTAATAAGTTGTTCTATTTCAGATCATAATATTGATGATGTTTATGCTGGTGACGGTGTTGCAAAATTAATAATAAATAATAAAGATATTGTTCAAGGTAATATATCCTTAATATCAGATAGAATAAATATACAACAATCGGGAACATATCATATTTATGCACAACAATTGAATATAGTTAATGACCCCCAATATATGTGCATTAATGTTAACAATAGTATAATTAAATACGGATATTCAAGAGACAATTCTACACATCACGACTTAATTGCTTCGTGTAATATTGCATTAAGTGTAGGTGATTATGTTCAAATTTACTACCAAAAGTCATCCACAAATAGATGGACTTCTGCACACTCTTGTCTTAACATACATTTAATTTAATAAATAAAATAGTATAATATATAAACAAAGGATATAAATGTCAAACAATATTAATGATAAAATTGAACCACAAAAAGTTGTTATAGATACAAATGTATTGATTGATAACCCAGAAGTTCTATTAGATAAAACACTCTCCCCTATTATTCCATATACTGTTCTTGCAGAATTGGATAATCTTAAACGAAACCCAGACTTAAAAAGAGCAGCACAATCAGCAATAAAACTTATTCACGATGGTATGTTAAAAAATCATGTTGAAGTAACAAATATACCTACAAGTATTACAACACCAGATGAAAAAATTGTTAAGGCTGCTAAAACTAAAAAAGTACCATTTATGACAGGTGATATAGGCGCACAAGCTATTGCAATGGCTAGAAATGTAGAATTAATTGACACTCTTAAAGACGAAACTATTGATTATAATTATAACGGATATCAAGAAGTACAAGCAACAAACCATTATAATAAATCGTTACACCAACTTAAAGATATGCAACTTGATGAGTTCCAACACGAAATGAATGTTAAACTCAAACTAAATGAATATTGTATTATATATATTACTGATGATAAATACGATATTTGGAAAAATATTAATAGAACAATGTATCGTATTTCACAAAAAATGGGTCCATATACAGCAGCAGGTATTAAAGGTGTTCAACCACTTGATGCTATACAAATGTGTACATTAGATGCAGTATTTGACCCGGTAGTGCCACTTACAGTAATTTCAGGTGCATTAGGTTGCTTAGTTGCAGGCGAGAAATTAAATGTTGAAGTAGAACCTATTAAAATTAATAAAAAAGATCTTATTAAATTTATAAAATCAAAATTAAATATATCAGCAGATACAATTCGACATAAGTTAAAATCACTTATAAAATATCACATTATATCGTATGACAATCTTTTTGATTTAACTGAATTTGGTCCTAGTTTATTGTATTATTTTGAATTAGGTAAAAATGGAAGTGCTTTATATCTATATGATAGAAAGTATATATCTAAATATTTACATCTCAGATATTGGTTGTCTTATTATGAAAATGATGTTAATAAATCAATACAACAAGTTAAATATTTAAGAAAACATAAAAGATTTTTTGAAGACGAAATAGTAGAAGGATTTACAAAAGAAGCAACATATAAAATTAAACAGTTGCTTATAAGTGGTGAAAAAATTAATTTAACTGCTAGTGGTAAATGGGGTATCGATTATTGGATGATGAGAGGATTAACAAAAGACGAGGCTATTAAGCAAATTTCCTCTTTACAAACTAATAACAGTAAATTAAAATTAGAAAAATATACTTCTAAAGAATTAAGAAAATTTAGCCTTAGATGTATAGAATATTGGTTAGAAAAAGGATATACAGAGACTGAAGCAGTAAAAGAAGTGTCCAATATTCAAAATACTTTCTCTTTAGATAAATGTATATTACATCACGGCGAAAAAGACGGATTAAAAATCTTTACAGAAAGACAACTTAAATGGCAAAAATCGTTATCTAATTTATCTGAGGATGAAAAATTAGAAATTAAGTTTAAACAAAGTAAAAGTAACTCTTCTATGTATGAAAATTGGGACGAATATAAAACTAAACAAGGTATTTTATATTATGTTAGGTTTTATAATAAGGATATAGAATTTTGGAAGATAGGTATAACATCCAAATCAATTGACGAACGATTTGGTAGTAAAGAGTTATGTAAACATAGGTATAATTTAAAATACGAAATTATTAGTACAGAAGAAATGAATATGAAAGAAGCGTTTATAAAAGAACAGCATATGTTAAAAACACATAAAAACTTTAGAACTATAATAAACTATAACGGATTTAAAACAACAGAAGCATTTACAAAGGATGTATTATGAGAAACATATATGTGAACGATATAGAGTTTATAAACTCTATATCAACATTAAAAATAGACACACCCGACGGTCTACAAGAAATTGGAGATACCGTTATTAAAACAGAAATGTGTTCTAGACTAATTACAAACAATACAATTATTGAAGTGGCAAATAATCATATGTTTCTTAAAGAATCTGGAGAGTGGTCAAAACTTTCTGATTTAGAAATAAACGATAAACTGAAAACGAAAAATAGTTATGACTTAGTAGAAAGTATTGTAGCAACAACTGAAAAGAAAGTTTATGATTTTGAAGTATTACATAAAAATCACAGATATTATTCTAACAATTTAATTTCACACAATACGGGTAAAACAATGCTTACACTTATGGCAGCATTAGCAGCAACAAGAGGAGAAAATAGAAATACTTTTTATGAAAGAATTCTTGTTACAAAACCACCAGTAAGTATTAATCGTGATATGTACACAGGGTATAAACCAGGTTCATCAGAAGAAAAAATGTCAGGACATTTAGGTGGTATTAAATCAAATCTTAAATTTTTACTAGACAAAGAAGTTAGTGGAACTAAAAAAAGTAAAAAACCTACCAACGATAATGAAGATAAACCATCCGATACAGCGTGGACAGAATCTTTTGGTATTATTGAGATTGATGAGATACAAGGTACATCATTACACAACACAATTTTATTAGTTGATGAATTTCAATTGCTTGATACAGATACATTATTTTTAGTTCTTTCAAGAATTTCCGAAGGGTCTAAAGTAGTTCTTATAGGAGACACAGAAGCACAAACATACGGAATGAATCGTGCAAATGAAGGATTTAAAACACTTTTTAAACACCTTGGTGATGCTCAAGAATTTAATTATATTAAGCTAAGTAACATATATAGAAGTAAACTTGCTAAGTTCGTAGAAAACATATTTACGGATTAAATATGAATACTAAAGAAAGTTTAATTATGTCAAAATCTGAAATTGATATAGATTCGTCAAAATTATTTGACGAGGACATAAAATTAACATATGAAAAAGAAAACACAGAAGACAAAGAACTTGAAAATATTTTAGTATTTTGTGAAAATATAAATTCATTTACTGATGAAGATTTCAAAGATAAAGAATTTGAAGATATAATCGGATATTATTACTATTTTGTAGAAGAGAAAATTAAGTATCTTGAGGATATTCAAAAGTCGTTTAGTTTAAAAAATAACAATAAACGACTAACTGATATAGCAAAATATTTAGATACATTTACAATAGGGGAAATACAGCATAATACAATGGACGATTTTGGTATTAAAATTAGTTCATTGTTAGATTTACTTTATAGTGTTGAAATAATCTTGAGAGAATTTTACAGAACTAATTTTACAAATACATCTGATACTAATAACGCACAGAATTAATGTAGTTTTAAGTATTAATATGTTATAATATATATATAAAAACATAAAGGTATAACATGAACGAAGCAAAACAAATTATAGAAACTCCGAAGAAAGTTAAAGCAAAAAAAACTAAAAAAATGGAAACAAAAGCATTAAATTTTTGGGATTCTGTTCAAACTAAAGGCGCTAGCAAAGTAATGCAAGAAAGCAAATATCGTGCAGAGCTTAAACAACTTAGAAAAAATGTTGGTATGGATGTTGTGAGTGATTACATTTTTGGTGTTAATAACGACAAAATTAACGACTTTCTTGCAGATAAAGTAGAAATTGATAGTAAATATGAAGGGAAATTAGTGAGTTCTAGTATTGCTGACAACGGGGATTACATTTATTCTGAATACGAACTTGAACAAATTGAGTTTATGAAATTGAATTCGCTATAACAAATAAAGGAAAAAAATGATAATTAAAATAGAAGATGCTCCACATATTAAACACATCAAAATTGATATTAATTTTGATGATGAGGAACCAAATATCGAAATAACAAATACAAAAGTTCCATCGTCTTCTTCATTATCTTCTCTAAAGTCTACTCAACCTAAAAAATCCATGATGGATGATGTTAAGTTAGATATGGATGAAGATTATGGTGTAGAAGAAGTAATTATAGAAAAACCAAAAATCCCAGAGCACAACCGTGCAGTTAAAGTCGCGGATGATATGGAATCATTAGAACTTTAATATATTTGACTTTGTAATACTAATGTTAATGTTATAAATAAAATATAAATAACATAAATAAGGATTTTTCATAATGAATATGAATGTATTATCAAACTTAAAATTTCAAGGCGCTAGTCCGGTTTTAGAACATTTGACAGAATTTCCAGAACAACCCTATGATGGACAAATGACTTTAATAAATGGCGTTGTTTATATGTACACTACTTTAAAAGGTATGAGTACATGGTATCCACTTACCAATGAAAAGAATTACTTTGTACAAACACAAGGTTTAGCAAGTACTTCTTGGACAGTAAATCACAATCTTAACACTTCAAATTTTATATTTTTTGTGTATGATGAAAACAACAATCTTATACAACCAGATTACGAATATGTTAATGATGATTCGTTTAAACTAAATTTTACAGTTGCTAGAAAAGGTAAGGTAGTAATTTTTTACGCTGTCGATGCATTACAAGTAGATAAATCATACGGTATTAAAAAACTTAATTTTGTTGCAGATCAAGATCAATCAGTTTTTGAATTAACGGATTCGTTATTTGTATTTGATTATATTGATGTTTATGTAAATGGTATTAAAATAAATGATACAGAATATTCTTATACAACAGACACTATTACATTAAATGAATCATTAAATGAAAATGATTATGTAAGTGTAACTACATATGGGCAAGTAGATTTTAGAGAAATTGGAGTTAGAAAAGAAGAGTTTACTGCAGTTCAAGACCAAACAGTATTTGTGGTAGACCATATTCAAGGACAAACAGATGTTTATGTGAATGGTATTTTACTTAATACAGACGAATTTACTGATACTGCGTCGGATATTACGCTAAATGTTGGTTTGAACGCTGGTGATGTTCTTATTGCTAAAATGTATGATACTGTTAATTCATTAGACAACTACACACAAATTGAAGTAGATCAAAAAGTTAATATTGATGATATTGTGGATGCGTTAGACACTACATATACAGCAAAACCACTAAGTGCTAATCAAGGCAGAGTTTTAAAAGGATTAATAGATAATATTAATATTTTACTATCATCTGATGATGTTACATTGAATGAACTTCAAGAAGTTGTAGATTTTATTAAATTGAATAGAGATGACCTAGAAACTCTTACAACTGCTTCTATTGCAGGACTAGATGATGCTCTTAATAATTTACAAATAGAAGTAGATAGTAAAATTGGGCCTGCTGATTATGCTACTCCAACAGTTGGTGGTACTGTTAAACTTAGAAAAGATGGCGATACACTTTATATTACAACAGATGGTTCTGACGCTTAATTGCGTTTGAACTTAAAAAGGAAACTTATGTATAAAACAAATAAAAGTTTAAACGATTTTGTACAAGGATGTTCTAATAAAGAACTATTACAATTTTCTAAAAACTTAAATAATCTTTCACCAAAACACATACAATTAATTGTAAATGAATTATCATACAAATCTAGAACACGAATAAATAATATTACTACTTTAGATTTAATTAATCATTATGACATAGATACATTTATAATTCCTCTACAAAAAGACTTATAATAAAGATTTGTTTTTAATAAAATAAATGTTATAATATGTCTATAAAAGGACATATTATGAAAATTAAACAAACAAAATCAAATAAATACAAACTTACACTCACTTATAAAGAATTATCAGTTATTGAAAATGCACTAAATTATTCAGAAATAGATTCGTATCAAACAGAAGTGTTAAACGATAAGTTATTTAACAATAACGAATTTAAAAATTCTGGTAAACTTAGTAATTTTGAAATGAAAATTTGGATAAAAATAAATAAAAAGTTAAAGGAAACAAATGTTTATTAAAATACTATATAAAACAGAATACTTTGGTCGTATTTTATATGCTTTAAATATAAATGGAAAATTTACTTTAGTGTATAAATCATCCGGATTATCTGGAACAGGTCACGGTGGTAGAATATTACCATTTATGTTCTTAAATACAGAAAATAGGTTTTCTGGTCCTATGTTAGGATATATTTTCAAAGAAATGAAATATGATAATATGTATATAACACATAGAAAACGCATGGAAGATTTTATGGGTCTTGAAGATAAAATGGATACAATAAAACAGTTTCTTATTGATAATAATGAATACGAAGCACTGGATGTTTCTCCAGACATGGAAGATTTTGAAGAATATAAAACATTTGTTACAGAAATAAATGCTAATTTGTATAAAGCAATAGAAAATTATAAAGAATTTGATTTTCTTAGTGATAAAATAAATTGAGTAAAATATTAAGTAAAAATATAATATAATAACATATTACAAAAAAAGGATAAAAATGAGTAAAAAGATATTAGGAATAGATATTGGGTTAATAATAGTTTAATAACTAGGCTCAATTAAAAGACATTAAACTGCGGGAACACCCTTAGAGTTTGTAAATACTAAGCTAATACAGAAATGTTTTAGTGGCTAGAATAATTACCTAGGTATAGTAATAAGTTTACAAAATTGGACAATCCGCATCGAAGCATCCTAGCGTTAGATTTATGCGTGAGTATAATTAAAGGATGACCGTTCAGAGACTATAATATGTCAGATAGTTTTACTATCTAAGGTATAGTCCAGACCACAAATAGAAATAGCGTACGAAAGGCGTAGTGGTAGGTTGGCGATATTAAAATTATTTTCGGTACATCTGATGGTACTATAATTAAGCAATTTAAATTTCCATCAGCTATTGGTGTTACTAAAAGAAACGAGCATGTTTCTGATGACAGAATTTATGATTACAAAGAG
>Ga0256842_1000349_pt1 | contig 40646 bp, 37 predicted proteins | sample 4559240metaG_FD_185973 | JGI IMG/M metagenome (GOLD analysis project Ga0256842, IMG submission 185973) | Hydrothermal vent microbial communities from Guaymas Basin, Mexico - 4559-240 | ecosystem: Environmental > Aquatic > Marine > Hydrothermal vents | place: Mexico: Guaymas Basin | collected...
GATGAAAAGCATTCCGTTGTATTTGATGAAGCAGAAAATAGATTGCATGCACATAAAGCTATTATGTTGAGATTGATGGGATTAGCTTAAACTACACATCTTATTTTTTCTTGCGAAAATGAATAAATAAAGTTATACTTCATTTATGGAGGTGTTATGACTAGAAAAGAAAAGTTTTATAACATTATCAATAGAAATAAAAAATATCTAAAGAATCTAGGTATAGTTAGAATTGGTATTTTTGGTTCGCTTGTCAGAAATGAAGATATTGAAAATAGTGATTATGATATCCTAGTTGAATTTAAAAAAGAAAGTAAATCCTTTAAAAACTTTATGAATTTATGTGATTTTATAGAAAATAACCTGACAAAAAATTATGATTTAATTACAAGAGATAGTTTAAGTCCATATATTGGTTCATATATTTTAAAAGAGGTTGAAAATGTCCAAATTGCCTCTTGAATATTTAAGGCATATACTAGATGAAACAAAATTTATTCTTAGTCAAAGTAAGAATTTAAAAGAAGATGATTTTTATAATAATCCAGTTTTGACAAGGGCTTTTATAAGAAGCTTAGAAATAATTTGAGAAGCTACTAAAAATATTCCAAAAGAGTTTACAAATAAATATCCTGATATAGAGTGGAAGTACATGGCAAGAATGAGAGATAAATTAATTCATCATTATTTTGGTATTGATTATTTTATTATATGGGATATTGTAATAAGTGAAATTCCTAAATTGAATGATAGAATTGTTGAGATTATTAATGAGAATGAGTGAAATTTTGATTTTTTTAGAACTGCATAGCCTAAAGTCTATTTCGTTACAACTTCAACTACCTTGGCCACGAGTGGCAGGGCGAACACAAGATTCGCCCCTACAAGGTATTTTCCGTTGCCATTTCAACCTTGCTACCGTATCAATACTGAATCAAGTTCAGCATGACCACAGCATGACAGCAAGTTTTCCATGTATTTTCAAGCTATTTTTCTTGATAAAGTAAATGATTAAAGCTATACTACTAGCAACTCTAATTGGAGCTTATTATGGAAACTAAAAATAAATTTAAAAGTTTACCTATAGGAATACAAACATTTAGTGAAATAAGAACTAGTAACTTTTATTATGTAGATAAAACTAGTTTAATATCAAAACTAATAGAAGGAGGTAAAAAATATTATTTTCTTTCTCGTCCACGAAGATTTGGTAAATCCTTATTTTTATCAACTTTAAAGAGTGCTTTTAAGGCTCAGAAAGAATATTTTAAAGGGCTATTCTTAGAAAACAACTGGGATTGGAGTAAAAAATATCCCGTTTTATATATTTCATTTGGAGGTGGAGTAACAGGTGGAAAAGAGCAATTACAAATAAAATTAAAAGAACTCATAAATAGTTGGCGCAGGGAATATAGTATTAATAATTTAGAAAATACATCAATGGAAGGACAGTTTTCTGAAATAATTCAAGTTTTACATGATAAATACAATGAAAAAGTAGTAATTTTAATAGATGAATATGATAAACCTATTTTAGATATGATAGATAAGCCTGATTTAGCTATTGAAGTAAGAGATGGATTAAAAAACTTCTATTCTGTAATAAAAGACGGCGACGAATATTTAAAATTTGTATTTTTAACTGGTGTAACTAAGTTTTCTAAGGTGAGTTTATTTAGTGGATTAAATAATTTAGAAGATATAACTCTACATAAAGACTATGGAGATATTTGTGGATATACTCAAAATGATATAGAGACAGTATTTTTAGAAAGGCTAGAAAATATAGATTTAGAAAAGTTAAAAAAATGGTATAATGGATATAACTTTTTAGGAAATCATGTTTATAATCCATTTGATATTTTATTATTCTTTTCTAATCACAACACATATAAAACATATTGGTTTCAAACAGCAACTCCAACTTTTTTAATAAAATTAATGCAAAAAAACAAATATTTTATTCCTAAACTTGAAAATTTAGAAGTTAGTGAAGAAATCATTGGTAGTTTTGATGTTGATAAAATCAATTTAGAAACCTTATTATTTCAAACAGGATATCTAACTATTGATAAAGTAGTTGACACTCCATTTGGAATTAAAAAATATGTATTAAAATATCCAAATCTAGAAGTTAAAAATTCTTTAAATACATACATTATAGATTACTTAACAAAAGAAGATTCAACAGATAAATTAAAGTATCAAAGCAATATTTACATATCATTTAGAGATGAAAAACCAATATTTTTAAAAGAAACTTTAATCTCATTATTTGCAGGTATTCCCCATAATAATTATCACAATAATTATATTTCAAACTACGAAGGTTATTATGCAAGTGTAATTTATGCTTATTTTGCATCAGTTGGATTAAATATTATTACAGAAGATTCCACAGATAAGGGGAATATTGATTTAACAATACTTCTTGAAGACAAGGCTTATATAATTGAGTTTAAAGTATCAACAAATAAGCCCAAGACCAATACTGCATTAAAGCAAATTCAAAAAATGAAATACTACGAAAAATATATTTATAAATATAATAAAGTTTATAATATTGGTATTATTTTTGGTAAAAGAAAGAGAAATATTGTTAAGTTTAATTATGAAACGGTAAAATAAAATGTAAAGTCGTAGCAGTGCTACGGCTCATTTTATTGTTAAATTTAATTATGAAACGAAAAAATAAAATAACCAGAAATAATATTTATTTTTCAGTAATATTTAAGCTATCAACATATAAATATCCCGTACCATCTGCCTCATAATTATCAGGACAACTATCTACATCACAATGCCCCTTATAAAGCCTAATACCAAATCTTATATATGATAAATTCTCAGGTAAACCTCTCCATATTTCCCCTTTATCAATAAAGCCGGTTACATATTTTAACTGTACCCAGTTATCTATATTTTTAGTAAAGTCATTATCACCAGCAATTCCACTTCCTATGTAAGTATTGTAAACATCATAGGCCTTATAATAGATTTTAGCATCAATATCATAATTTGTGTCAAGTATAAAAAGAGATAGCTCATAATTCTTATCATACTCAACGGCTACAGGTGGAGATAAAAACTCTACACTATCATTATCAGTTTTTAGATACTCAAATCTTTCAACTTTAGCAGAGAAACTGCTTGCCTCTACTTTATTATCTTCTTGAGTAACTTTTAAAGCATCTCCAATCAAATATCCATTGGGTTTTCCCGAAGTCCAGTTATCTATATCAGCATTATCAAGTATAGAAGGCTCTTCACAATAATGACTTTCTGTATTACATGTTGCATTTTCATTTCTACAATCACTATTTTCAACACATCTGCCTTCTGAAATTGCACAATAGTCTATGTCTAAACATTCCTCCCATTCTTTGCAATCTTCTTCGCAAAAAGGAACATAAACAACAATATCATCTTCAGTTCTTGGTAAAACTCTAGCTAATCCATTAAAATTATCTAAAATACCTATCAAAGAATTTAACTTTACAGATAAAGATAAATGATTTAAATATGAAATAGTATCTTTTACATATATCTTCAAGTTGCTATCAAATTGATTTATAAAAATCCAGTGTTCAGGTCTAATATCCCTCAAATTAAATCTACTGTTTAAAATAACATCAATAAGCATAGATTCATAATTATCTAAAGCAGTAAAATAATCTACAGAAATAGGTTTATAAGGCATTTCACCATTTCTTATTAATTGAATATCTGAAATTTTTGTTCTTATTCTTAAATGTCCAATATCTCTATCTAAAATACCCGTAACTTTTATTCTGTCTCCAACTTTTATATCTGTTGCTCCTGCTTCAATAAAGTAAACATATAATCCTGAATGCTTCTCTTCACCAAATTGTATATATAGACCTTTGGGTTGTCTTTGTTGAGAAAGTGCAATTGCCGTTACAATTCCAATAGTTTGAGCTTTTTTATCAATTAAAGACTCATCTGTTTGCAAGTTTTGAATTGTTGTATAAAAAAAATCATCTTTTTGGCAATAACCTTGAGAATTACAAGTAAATTCTTGTTCACAATCGGAATCAATTAGGCATTTTCCAGTGATAAGTTCACATTTATTTGCTATCGTATTGCATGTTTCCCATTCTCTACATGGAGTATTATCACATGAATCTGTTTTTTCTGTACAGTGGTTATTTTCACAGGTTTGGGTTTTAGGACAATCTAAATTATCATTACAAGATCCTTGCTTTAAAATACATTTATTATCCTTGCATTCTTCATAAGAAGCACATTCTTCACTTTTGGTACATTGAGTAACGGTTTCATCTATACATTTATTATTAGAATTGCAAATTTGATTATTGCTACAATCATTTTCAGTATTACAATAGCCTTTTTTAAGTTCGCATTTATTGCTTTCATTGCATACTTGATAATCTTTACATGTTGGATTACAGTTATTATTATTTACTCTATCAGTATCACTACAGGAGATAATTAATACAGAAAAAATTAATATATTAAAAATAAAAAAATAATTTGAAAATCTCATAATCACCCCCAAAAAATAAAGTTCTTATTTATACTAGTAAATTTAAAATAATGCAAAAAATATTGCAAAATTACTAAAATCTACTATAATAAAATAGATATGAGGCTAGAGTACAAGGGTTTGCAATCCATTATGAAGGACAGAAAAAATTATGGAATTAAAAAATATAAACTATAAAATAAATAATAAAGTAATACTAAGCAATATTACTACAAAATTTGAAAATAATGGTATTAATTTAATTATTGGACCAAATGGAAGTGGGAAATCAACTTTGTTGAATATTTTATATCAAATTACTAAACAAACAAGTGGAGAGTTAATAAATAATAAAGAAAAAACTGCATATTTAGGTCAATACAACTCAATATTTCATAAAGTTAATCTGGAATATTTTTTAAAGCTAAACAGATACTTAAAAATAAATACTTTAAAAATTGATGATTACACAAATACTATCATAGAATTATTTTCTTTAAAAAACTTTTTAAAACAATCTTTAACATCTCTTTCAGGAGGAGAAAGACAAAAAGCTATACTTGCCTCTATTTTTCTTCTTGAAAAAGAATATATTTTACTTGATGAACCTTTTTCGTATTTAGATATTTCTGCAAAACTTCAATTATCAAATATTTTAGAAAATAATTTCAAAAATAAAACAATTATTATAGTCACTCATAATTTTAATATATTTAAAAATATAAAAAAAACTATTGCATTAAAAAATGGAAAAATATTTTTTGATGGATATAAACCTGATAATGAAACAATGGAAAAGCTTTTTGATATTGAAGGAAGTAATTATTTTATTGGGAAATGAGCCCAAATCGCCTATCTCTTTTATAAAAATCACTCAAAATTTGATCAAGCTTATCAGTAGTGAAGTCAGGCCAAAAACTTTCTTCAAAAAATAATTCTGCATAAGACAATTCCCATAACAAAAAGTTACTAATCCTTTTGTCTCCACCTGTTCGTATTAATAAATCAACATCTTTACCAAAATTAAAAGTAGAAAGGTTTTCTGTAATTGTATTCTCTGTAATGTCTTTAGGATTTATATTTGATTTTACAATATTTTTAACAGCATTAACTAAATCACTACGCCCAGAATAGCTAAGAGCAAGATTTAATTCCATTACTGAATCTTTTTGAGTATCTCTATCTAGTTTTTTTAATAATGGTTTTACAAAAGGAGGTAATTTATCCAAATTACCAATTGGATGAAAATGAATATTATTTTCTAAGAGAGTCTTTCTTTCAGAAGTCATAAACTCTACAAGTAATTTCATTAATGTTGAAACTTCTGTTTTAGGACGCCCCCAATTTTCTTCTGAAAAAGCATATAGTGTTAAATTTTTAATACCAAGCCTTCTAGTATGAGTAACGATATCTCTAACAATATTTGCACCCTTTTTATGACCTTCAACTCTTTTTAAGTTTTGATTTTTTGCCCACCTACCATTACCATCCATAATAATAGCAAGATGATTAATTTGTGCCATAATTAAACTTTCATTATTTCAGCTTCTTTTTTAGCTAAAACTTCTTCAACTTTTTTATTATATAGATTAATTATATCTTGAATTTTACTTTTAGCCTTTTTGTGGTCATCTTCTGTAATTTCTTTTTCATTTTCTAATTCCTTTAAGTCTTTTAATATATCATGTCTATGGTTTCTTAAAGAAACTTTAATATCCTCAGATATTTTTTTAGCAACTTTAACCAAATTCCTTCTTCTTTCTTCTGTAAGAGCAGGAACTGAAAGTAGGATTTGTTCTCCATTATTGTTTGGATTAATCCCTAAATCAGATGCTAATATTGCTTTTTCAATTGGCTTTAACATAGCTTTTTCCCAAGGCTTAACAGTTAAAACTCTTGCTTCAGGCACAGATATTGTTGCAACTTGTGATAACTCAGTAGCCGTACCATAATAATCAACTTTTATTCCATCAAGCATAGAGGCATGTGCTCTTCCTGTTCTAAGCTTGGTTAATTCTCTATCAAAAGCTTTAATCGCTCCTTCCATTTGCCCTTTAAACTCTACATATAAATCATCTAACATTTTAACCTCCGATATAATTCAACATATTTTTACTATAAATAAATATAATTTGCAAGTTTTATGGTATTTTTAAGCCGTATTTATTGACAATAAATAATTCGTGCATATAATAATAATGTAACATTAATTTTAGGAGGTGATATGGCTAAAGCTAGTAGATTTAGTAAATTTAAGCAAAATACATTAGAAAATTCAGTTTATACAATGTCAGAAAGTTCAAGACTAGCCTTTATCAAAAAAGTTTATGCTTATTTTGGAGCATCTTTGTTTGTGGCATTTATTGGTGCTGTAGTTACAATGAAAACAAGTTTTGTTATCACCGTTTATCAAAACTATTTTATATTTACTATACTCGAATTCGCATCTTTAATTGGATTATTCTTTTTAAGAAAGAAAGAGCCTATTAATAAAATATTGTTATTTACATTTACATTTTTATCAGGAGTTACTTTAGGACCTATGCTAGCAGCTTATGGTATTTCAGGAAATTTTAATCTTGTTATACAAGCTTTCGCTCTAACAGCTATTGCTTTTGGTGGCTTAACCGCTTATGCATGGACAACTAAAAAAGATTTTAGCTACTTAGGTGGCTTTTTGTGGATAGGATTATTTTTATTAATTGGAGCAATAGTTATTAATTTATTTTTTCATTCTATGATAGGAAACACTGTTATTTCTATGATAGGAGTTATACTGTTTTCAATGTTTATCTTATATGACACCCAAAACATTATGAAAAGATACTCTGAAGATGAATATATTATGGGAGCAATTGATTTATTTTTAGATTTTGTTAACTTATTTTTATTTATTCTTTCTTTATTAAGCAATGATAGATAGGTAAAATATGATTATTGATGATAATGATGACATTCAAGATATCAGTGTTTTTGATGACCTTGAGTTTAATGATAAGACAGTTAACAAAGTTGTAACAAAAACAGATGAATTTGAAACCATAGAAGAAATTGATGATTTTGATGATTTTGAAGAAATTGAATTATCCGAAATCATAATTAGGCCTGAAGCAATAAATGATTTAGATGTTTCCAAAGAATTAATTAATGATTCAATTTTAAAACATCTTTATTACGAAGGAGAAATGACTGGGCTAGAACTCGCCAATAAAATGAGAGTCCCTTACAATAATGTTATTGAAGTATTTCTTGATAAATTATTAAAACAAAAGTTTGTTTTTTATGAAGGCGGTAGAGGATTTGGTCGTTCTTCAATGAAATTTGCTCTTTCAGATACAGGAAAAGATGCCGCCAAAAGAGCCTTAGAGTTAAATAATTATGTTGGTCCTCTTCCTGTTTCACTAGATAAATATAAAAAAATGTTTACATCTTTAAATCAGATTGTATCCATGAGATTAAATGTTTTAAAAGATTTACTTTCAGATTTGGTACTTCCTGATAACTTTTATTACAATATTGGCCCCGCAATTAATTCAAATCATTCAATTTTCTTATACGGACCTCCAGGAAATGGAAAATCTGTTGTTGCAGATAAAATTGCAAGAGCCTTAGAAGGAAGTATAACAATTCCTTATGCAATTGAAATTGATGGTCAAATTGTAAAACTATACGATAAAATTTTTCACACAATAATAGAAGAGCACCCCTTAGATAAAAGATGGATTAAAATTAAAAGACCATATGTTTTTGTTGGTGGTGAACTTACCTATAATATGTTAAACTTAAATTTTGATCCTGTTTCAAAAGTATATGAAGCCCCACTACAACTCAAAGCTAATGGAGGTGTATTTTTAATAGATGACTTTGGTCGTCAAAAAGAAGCTCCTTCTTTATTTTTAAATCGTTGGATAGTTCCATTAGAAAATAGATTTGATATTCTAAATTTAAGCAGTGGTAAATCTTTTATTGTGCCTTTTGAACAATTAATTATATTTTCAACAAACATAGACCCAAAAGACTTAGTTGATGAAGCATTTTCGAGAAGAATCAGGTATAAAATAGGACTTCAAAACCCAAATCCTGAAATGTTTTTAAAAATTTTTATAAAGTTATGTAAAGCTAAAAAAGTAAAATATAAACTTTCAGAAATAGAAAGTTTCTTCTTTTACAATGTTAATAATACACCAAAGATTAGAGCCGTTTTACCAAGAGATTTACTAGAAATTATAGAAAAAATCGCAGACTTTGAGGGTATTGAAAATGAAGTTAATTTTTACACTCTTAAGAAAGCAAGTGAAATAGGTTTTATACAAAATTATAGTTATGATTTAAATATCTAAAGCAATAAGACTAAAAATTTAATATATTAAATAAATAAATTTTATTATATAAACTAGTATAATAATTGGAGATAAATAATAAAATAAATTTTACTCATAAGAAATATCAATAAAAAACAAATGAATATTACCACCATAATTAACATCACTTTTATAATAAGAACTATATTCACTTTTTGTAATGCTTTGCTGTAAAGAATAAGCTAAATTCAAAAATAAACTTTGAGTACTATTAAACATAGACAATAACTTAATCTTAAACCCTATTGAATATGACATAATGTCAGTATCTATAGTATTTGTAAACCTATCATGTTTCGTTATTACAGAAGGCCTATATGCAAAAGCAAAATTTAATTTATTATTCTTTAAAAATATAAAAGAATAGCCTAAGCTTAAATTAACTGTATTTCTATACTTAACTAACCCTCTATAACTATTTAAATCTTCTATTTTTAACAAATTAGCATCTGAATTTACTGAAGTAAAAGAATATGGTGCTGGTGCGTTACTCCAGAATTCATAAGAAATATTAAAATGTATTGAAGAATAAATATATTCTTCTAAATTTATACTAAAACCCAATTCAAGCTTAGGCGGTAACCAAACCCCTACTCCTTCAATTAATAAATCAATCTTAGCATCATTTCCTTCCCCGTTGAAATCCTTTAGTGTGATTGAAGCAGGAATTTTATATGGAAGAGATAGTTCTTGCTTATAAATTAAACCAACTGAGTATATATCATAGTTCATAAAAAAAGAAATATTATAAGCCCTTTTGTTTACAACACCTAGATATAAATCTTTTCCTGATATTATAGAATCGTTTGCTGGGTCATCGTCATCATCTGCTCCTAGCTTAAATTGAACATTTGTTGCTCCAACAACAGATACTAATTGGGCAACTCCAATTCCAATTGAAAAATGCCTTAAAAACTTAAACCCTACCCCTAAGTTCATTAATAGAGTTTCTGCATTTGAGTGATATTTATAATATTGATATAACTTTTCATCAAAAACAGATATTTTAGCTACATCATTTTCAATATAATTATTAACAAAACCAATATTTAAAGCATAATTATCAGTATTAAAGATAGGTAGAGTAAAACCTATTGTATAACTTGAATAGCCATCTTGTAACTTTTTAGGACTATCTGTTCTAAAAAACTTTTTTGTACTTTCGCTTCTATTATCTTTTAAATTTATAAATAAATTATATTTAGAAAATTGATACCCGATTCCATTGCTTAAACCTATAAATGGTAATTTTGCTGGATTATAATATGCTGCCGTATAGTCATCTACACCTGAGATTTGAGTACCTCCTAAAGATAAATTTCTTGCATTTATCCCCCAAAAATCCCCTGCATTTGCACTAATATTGACTACAGTTAATATTAATGCAAGATATATAATTTTTTTCATAAAGATACTCCTATTGTTAAAATATCTATTTTATTTGCCATAGAATAAAAAAAAGGCTTTGCTATGGCATTCAAAGTAGCTCCCGTTGTAAAGATATCATCAAATAGTAAAATATTTTTGTTTTTAATGTGTTTAATTTCTTTAATTTCTATATCAAAAATATTTTCTAAATTTTCCTTTCTCTCAAGTTTTGATTTAGTTAAAGATTGTTGCTTTGTATTTTTAATTTTAAATACAGCATTAAAAAGCTTATCTTCATCAATAAATTCTTGAAGAATTTTTAGTGTTTGATTAAAACCTCGTTTTTTAAATTTTTTATTATGCAAAGGTACAGGAACAATATAATCATATTGATTAAAAAACTCTAAACTGTACCTTTTTAGGATTAATTCACTTAATAGCTTACTTAAAGACCTAATATTTTCAAATTTGTATAAATGTATAATTTTTTTTAATATATCATTATACTCCAAAAGAGTATAGACATTATTAAAGTAGAAATTACCATTACTATTTATAAAATTAATATATGGAATATAGGTAATATCATTTAAACAATTGTCGCAGATTAAATCATTACAATTTATTTTATTATCACAAATATAACAGCTGTTCCCTAAAATATATTTTATCATTAATTTTAATAATCATTTGAAAAGAGTAACTTTTTATATGTTAAATCATATTTAAAATCATTTTTAAAATCAGAAAGCATTTTAATTGCTATAGTTTCTTTTCCTAACTTAAGATATAGTAAAGCTTGTGCAACTTTAATAACATTTGAATACTTAAAATCATATTGAGCTTGCTTCACTAATTTCCTAGCTTCTTCTATTTTTTTTAGTTTAAGTAGTGATTTAATTTGTATTAAATATAAATATTCTGATTTAGCCAATTTAGCACTACTCTCAGCTATTTTAAGAACTTCATTATATCTCTTTAACCTATAATTAATATATGATAAATAAAGATAGTTTGAAATATTCCTTTCGGATAAATTTATTGATTTATTAAAATAGTAACTTGCCTTACTAAACTTTTTTAGTTGATAATATAATAATCCTAAATTATTAAAAATAAGAGCCTTGTCTGCATCTTTATTTTTAAGGGAAATTTCAAGATAATTAATTAAGGATTTAATGTTTATATTTTTTATATATATTTTAGTTAATTTATGAGCATTATCTATATAATAATTAGGATTGATAGTATTGAGCTTTAATAGTACTTCTTGAACCATATTAAGATTATTCATTTTAGCATATATACTTGCCAAATAAACATAATACATATTATTATATCTTTCTAGATTTATAATTTGCCTAATTTGTTTTACAGCATCTTTGTATTTATTTTGAGCCATATATAGTTCTAACTTTATAAAATAATTATACTTATCAATATTTTTTCCTGACTTATCAAATTGTGAAATTAGTATATTAGCTTCTTTATACTTTTTTTGTTTAATCCTTATTAAAATCAAATTAAACTTAGCAACTCTATTATCCTTTTCTATACTTAATACTTTTTGAGAATATTTAATTGATTTTGCTAGGTTTTGTTTCAAACGATAGATAATTGCAATATTATTTAAAACAGAAATCTTATCTTTTTTTGATAATTTAAATAAAATATTCTTTTTTATTCTTTTTAAGATTTTAAGAGCTAGATTTTTATTATTTTTATATTGATATAATAATTCAGCATATAGTATGTTAAATTTATCTAAACTATTCTTCTTATCCTTGCTTAATTTATTTAATATAAGAAATGCCTTATCATAGTATCCTATTTTTAAAAACAATCTAGCTAATACATATTTAGAATATTTAGTATCCATCTTTTGATAATAGGAAATAGCTTCTTTAAAATTTTCTGAAACAATAAATGTTTTTGCTAATAACTCTTTTGCTACAGATAACCTATCATCGCTCTTAATAGAAATTTTTAAGTATTTTATTGTTTTGTCTATCTTTTTAGAATTAAAATAAAATCTTGCCAATAAGTAGTTAGAAATAGCATTATTAGAAACGATATTTTTAGTTTCATTAGCATAATTAAATGAATCAACAAAATGTTCTAATTTAAGACTTAATGCACTTAATGCATTATAATATAGCTCATTATGCTTTTTAGTATCTCTTATTGACTTTAATATTTTTAAATACTCTTTTAAGGTTTTGTTATCTTCTATTTTTATGTCAGAAAAAGAAATACTTAATACTAAATAGTAAAAAGCATCATATTTTAGAGGATTTTTAATTAAAACCTCCTTAAATTGATTAACTGATTTTATATATAAATTGCTTGAATTTGAATAAAAATTCTGAATTGCTTTAGCATAAATAAGGCTATCATTACTTTTAGTTACAATTATATTTTTTTTCCACTTTTTTATATGAGACTGGAGTAAATTTACTTGTTTCTTTTTACTAACACTCCCCTTATCAACAATTATATAATCATTATTAGTATATTTATCTAACAATGTTACAATTACAAAAGCAATTAAAACTAATATCACTCCAGTAACTAAATACTTTGTAACATTGCTATTATTATTTTGTTCTTTAAAAAAGGGGAGTAATTCAGAATGACTTTCTATTGTTTTCCAATCATCACCATCTTTTGAAAATAAGAATTCTTTCGTTATTTTTCTTTTTTTTATTTCAAGTTTTATTTCATTAATAGTAAATGGACCAAGAAAACTACTACCCTTTTTCGCACTATATAAACCTTTGTTCTGTTTAACATTAGAAATATTAGAAACATTAGAAACATTAGAAACATTAGAAACATTAGAGTCTTCAAGTCCAATTGCAACATTCTCTTTTTTATTTTGAGATAATTTCTCTTTTATTGCTTCTTTTTGTAGACTATCTAAATCAATATCAGGTAACTCTTTATTGATTGGTTTATATTTTTCAGAAGTAGATGCATCAAATTCATTACTATTAATTTGTTTATTTTTAATAGATTCAATAAAATCTACTGTAGCCTTATTATCTTCAAATGGATTAGCTTCTTTTGCTTTTATTAATTCATTTTTTTGAACGAATTTACACTTAGGACACTGAGTTTTTATTGAAGTTTTACCTGCAATTAATTCATCTTTTATCTTGTAAGTAGACCCACATTCTTCACATATAATTTTCATATATTACAACCTAATACATTAGTATAATAATTCAGATATTTTATGAGTTATTACAGTTAAATTTTCTATTGAAACTTGAAGATTATATGCACTTTTTTCTTCAAGAGATTTCTCTGCTTCTTCTATTTTATTTTTTAATTCTTCTTTTTCTTCATCAGGCAACATATTACCTAATTCAAGTAAGTTATTTGCTGAATATAGTAAACTCTCTAATTCATTGGATAATTCAACTAATTTTTTATTTTGAGAATCAAACAATCTATTTTTTTCAGCATCTTCTATTATTGTATTAATTTCAGACTCTTTAAGCCCTGATGCCGCAGTAACTTTAACAACTTTTTCTTCGCCTGTTCCTAAATCTTTTGCTGAAACTTGTAAGATTCCATTTGTATCAATATCAAATGATACTTCAATTTGAGGTACACCTTGTTTTGCAGGTGGTAATCCAGTAAGTTCAAAATCTGCAAGTAAACGATTATCTTTTGTAAATTCTCTTTCACCTTGATAAACTTTAATTGTAACAAAAGATTGATTATCAACAGCAGTAGTAAATATTTCACTAAATCTAATAGGTATTGTTGTATTCTTTTCAATTAATTTGCTAAACAATCCACCCTTAACCTCTAATCCTAGGCTCAATGGAATAACATCAAGTAAAACGACATCATTAACTTCTCCAGAAAGTACTCCACCCTGAATAGATGCTCCAATTGCAACTACTTCATCTGGGTCTATTCCGTTATGAGGCTTTCTATTAAAAAAATTCTCAACCTTTTCATATATTTTAGGAACTCTAGTCATTCCTCCAACCAACAATACTTCATCAATGTCATCAATAGTCATATCAGCATCTTTAAGAGCTAGTCTACAAGGAGCTAAAGTACTTTCAATTAAATCACTTACTAATGATTCAAACTTATATCTCGTTAACTCTAAAACTAAATGTTTTGCTCCTGTATCATCAGCAGTTATAAACGGAATATTTATCTCTGTTTCTAAAACAGATGACAGCTCATGCTTTGCTTTTTCAGATGCTTCTTTTATTCTTTGTATTGCAGTTTTATCCTTTGATAAGTCAATACCCGTTTCATTTTCAAAATGTTCTAATAAATGCTTCATGATTCTCATATCAAAATCTTCACCACCAAGCATAGTATTACCATTTGTTGATTTAACCTCAAAAACACCATCTTCAATAGTTAATATTGAAACATCAAATGTTCCTCCACCTAAATCATAAACTACTATTGTTTGAGCTTTATCATTATGAAGACCATAAGCTAATGCTGCAGAAGTAGGCTCATTAACAATTCTTTTAACATCTAAACCAGCTATCCTTCCAGCGTCTTTTGTAGCTTGTCTTTGGCTATCATTAAAATAGGCAGGAACAGTAATAACAGCATCAGTAACCTCTTCACCAATATAGTCTTCAGCTACAGCTTTTAATTCTCTTAATATTTTTGATGATATTTCTTCAGGAGAGTATTTTTTATCATCCACTTCAACCCAAGCATCTCCATTATTGGCAGAAATAATAGAGTATGGAAGCATTTCTCTAAGTAATTCTACTTTAGAATCCTCAAATTTTTTACCAATTAATCTTTTCACTGAATATATGGTTCTTTCACTATTTGTTGCAGCTTGTCTTTTAGCTATTTGCCCAACTAATTCTTCATTATCTAAAAATGCAACAACAGAAGAAGTTGTTCTACTTCCTTCACTATTTGGAATAACAATAACCTCGTCACCTTCAAGGACGGTAACGCAACTATTTGTTGTACCTAAATCTATACCTATTATTTTTGACAAAATGAGCTCCTATTACTTAGTTTTCTTACTTACAATAACTTTTGCAGGTCTTAACAATCTTTCTCCAATAAAATATCCTTTTTCATATTCTGTAACAACGGTATTATTAGGTAATTCATCATTCTCTACCATTTGTAATGCTTCATGTTTTGTGGGATCAAATATTTCATTTAAAGAATCAAAAGCTTTGACTGAATTTTTATCTAAGGCATCTTGAAACTGTTTGTAAACTAGTACAACTCCTTCAACAAGCGGATTGTCATTTTTCTCTTCTTCAGAGACATGCTCTATTGCTCTTTTTAAGTTGTCAACAACAGGTAAAAAATCCTTTAGAATAGAAGTAACAGCATATTTTTTCATATCTTCAACTTCTTTTTTAGTTCTTTTTCTTAAGTTTTCAATATCAGCTAATGTTCTAATATATCTTTCTTTTATTTCTTTAACATCTTTTTCAACTTTTTCATTTCTTTCTTTTAAAACTATATTCTGCTTTTCTAGAGCTTTTATAATTTCATCTTTAATATAATCTTCATTATTATCTTCTTTGCTACTTTTAATATTTTCATTTACTTCATTTTCATTCAAGTTAGCTTCTCTATCTAAGTTATTAACACTACCAAGGTCTTTACTTTCTTTTAAAGTATCTTTGCGTTCTTCTGTCATCTAAACCTCCTATAATTCAGACTATTTTATAATAACTCACTCCTATTGTCAATTTTTTAATCAATAGAAACTTCAAATATCAATATCCGTAGATATATATAATCATTAAAATCACTATTTCAAGTATAAAAGCTCTATTTTTATTAATATTATAAAAAAACAATGGAATAAATTCTAAAAAAATATATTATATATACTAATACTTATTTTGGGAGATAAAATGAGAGTCTATATATCTATATTAATGTTTTTTACAATTAGTTTTAATATTTGGGCTATTGAGAGTGTAAAATCTGATACCGGAATTAAAAACACCATGAGAATAGAGCAAAAACTTAATGTTCAGCAACTTTACAAAACAGATATTAAACCTATGGCAATAACTAATGAAGTTAAAGATAAAGGAATAATGGCAGATGGTTTATTCTGGGCATTTTTAATTGTTTTTATAGGTGGCTTTTTAACAAGTCTTACCCCTTGTGCATTTCCTGTAATTCTAATTTCAATGCCTGCTCTTATGAAAAAGGAGGGGAGTAAAAAATATAAGTTTTCAATATCACTAACCTATGTTTTAGGAATTGCAACGATGTATGCTTCTTTGGGGATATTTGCAGCTTTAAGTGGTAGTGCAATAGGTGCTTTAATGCAAAATCCATGGGTAATAGGTGGTTTTATAGTATTTTTTATTGCAATGGGCTTGTCATCTTTGGGAGCTTTTATACTGCAGATGCCAAGTGGTTTAACTACTAAAATGACAGGGGCATCAGAAGGAAGTGGTTATGTAAAAGCATATATTTCAGGATTATTTTTAGGAATAATTGCTGCTCCATGTGTTGGTCCTGTTTTGGCTGGTGTATTAGCTTATATTGCTCAAACAAGAGATGTCATGCTTGGATTTTTATTATTAACAACATTTGCTTTTGGAATGGGAGTTTTAATTTTAGTAATAGGTACATTTTCTCCTAAATGGAAAAGTGGTGCATGGATGGAAAAGGTAAATACAGTTTTTGGTATTTTGTTATTTTTTGCTGCTTTTTATTTTTTGAAAGATGTTCTCCCAATAATAAACACTCCGTTTAATAAATTATATTTAGTAATTGGATATAATACAATTATATTTTCATTAATATCACTTGTGGTAATAATTGTAGGCTATTTTGTTGGGCCTTTTAAATTTGAAGAAATGTTTATGCTTGATGGTATTGAAAAATTAAGGAAACTTCTTGGAGCTCTTATTGTTGCAGTTGGTTTGTTTATGCTTGCTGGAGTATTTTTGTTTTTCAAAACAGAAACAAAATTTCACTGGGAGCATCCAAATATAGCAATGATTAAAAATGATAGTAATTTTACTAAAATGGGTATACCAAAATCACTAATAGAAAAAGCTAAAAAAGAAAAAAAAGGAATAATGATAGATTTTAGTGGTCAAGGTTGTGCAGCCTGTGCAGAATTAAAAAGACATACATTTAGTAATGAAGATGTTGCTAAAAACATAAAAGAAAATTTTATACCTATCTATTTACATTATGAAGATAGTGATGAAGATGAAGTTGTATATGCTCCTATGGATAATGCTTTTAAGGTAAATTATCAATGGCCGACTGTCATTTTTATAGATAAGGCAGGCAGATGGAGAAAAGATCTAACATTAAAAGGCTTTGAAAAAGCTGAAAAATTCTTAAAAAGAATTAAAAAAGTTCAGTAAAATTTAAAATTTCTAAAAAAAATTTAAAAAAAACTATTTACTTTTTAAAAACAGTGCTCATTTATATGGTTGTAACAAGGCGAAAGCCTATATTAATGATGTTAGTTTAATATTTTATGGAGGTTTCTTATGTATCTATTCAACAAGAATTTACCAACTTTTTTTGAAACACTAGAAAGAGTAACAAGAGAGTTTGAAGATTTTACAAACAATTACTCTGTGTCTGAAACAACCGCTCCTAAAATTAATCTTTATAGAGGTAAAGATGGAGTTGTTTTAACTGCAAAAGTAGCAGGTGTTGATCCTAAAGATTTAGATATCTCTATTGTGGGTCAAACCGTTACAATTAAAGGTAATTATAAGTCTGAAATTGATAAAGAAAAAGCTTCCTTCCATAGAAAAGAAATTAAAGAAGGAAATTTTACTAGAACTTTAGAATTACCCTTCAAAGTTGAAGTAGATAAAGTTGAAGCAGAATTTGACTCTGGTATATTAAAAATAAATATGCCTCAAGCTGATTCTGATAAACCTAAAAAAATTGCCGTTAAAAGTAAATAATTTAACTAATATTTAAGGAGAACAAGTAATATTTGTAGGAGGATAAAATGACTAATAATTTACAAAATATGAATAAATCAGTAACACCAGAAATGACCAAAAGTGAAGTTACATATTCACCTAATGTAGATATAGTAGAAACAGAGAAAGAAATTGTTTTAACTAGTGAACTTGTAGGAGTAGATGAAAAAAATCTAGATGTAATGCTTGAAAACAATGTATTAACAATTACTGGTAAAATGAAGGATGAAAAACTTGAAGATTATGAGTTAATCTACTCTGAATATAGACCTGTAAAATATGAAAGAAGTTTTACCATTAGTGATGAATTTGATAAAAAGAAACTTAAAGCAACATTAAAAAATGGATTATTAACAGTTTCTATCCCTAAGGCAGAAAAGGCCGTGGCAAAAAAGATTGCCGTTAAGACATTATAACAAGGTTTGATATTTATAGAATTTCTTTATTTAACTTTATGATTTCATCTATTATATAAGGGGAGGGAATGGTTAACTTAATACTCCCCTTATATAGTTTTTTATTTCTTACAGCCTTAATTTGAGGGTATTTGTTCCAAATATTTATATTTGCCCCATAAGTTAAATCAATTATTATATCTGGATTTAAATTTATTACATTTTCAATATTAATTTTAGGATATTTTTTAGATTTTATTATATTTTTTAGATTTAAAATAGATAAATAATCATTCATAAAATTATCACTTCCTACAACAAATAAGTTATTTAGTGCATTTTTACTTCTGTCTATTATAATTAAAACCTTCTTTTGTATTTTTATAGCTTTAGAAATAGATAATAAAGGAGCAAATGGAATTTCTTTATTTTTAATGTTTAAAAGTTTGGCTATTTTAGCTATTTCAGGGTTTATATCACTAAGCCTTCTGATACTAACAATATGTGTTCTTATTTTTTTTATTCTTTTTATTTTTTCTGCAATATTTTTTTGTTCTTTTGTTAAAAAAACGACATCAGGATTTAAAGAAATCAACTTTTCATAGTTGATATTCATTAAATCTCCAATAATTACAGCATTACTAGGTTTTTTAGAGAATTTATCAACAGCTATAACATTATTTTCATAATTTAAATAATACATTATATCTGTTAAATTAGGTGCTAATGTGATAACTTTTTTAGTTTTAGCATTAATGCTAAAACTTATTACAACAGTAAAGATTAAATAAATAAATTTCATTTTACCTTAATAATTAAATTTTCACAGTTGTGAAAATTCCACAATTGTGGAGAGATAATTATAAAAATTTCATACTTAAATCTGAAGCAATAACAGAATGTGTCAACGCACCACTTGAAATCACATCTATATCTAGTTTTGCTAATTTGGGAAGCCTATCTAGCGTTACATTTCCACTCACTTCAATAATGATGTCTTTATTTGCATTTCTTATAATTTCACTAGAATTTTGCATCATTTCTATAGTCATGTTATCAAGCATAATAATATTTGCACCACTTTCAACAGCTTCTTTAACTTCTTCTAAGTTAGTAACTTCACACTCTATTTTCATTGTATGAGGAGCCTCTAATTTAACCTTTTTGATTGCATTTTTAATACTTCCAGCTGAAATTATATGATTTTCTTTAATCAGGATAGCATCACTAAGCCCCATTCTATGATTAAATCCTCCACCCATTCTTACAGAATATTTATCTATATACCTAAATCCAGGCAATGTTTTTCTTGTATCAACAATTTTTATTTTACTGTTATTTAGAGTTTTTACAAATTTAGCTGTTTTAGTTGCAATTCCACTCATTCTTTGCATAAAATTTAGTATAGTTCTTTCTGCTGATAAAATAGATATTGCATTTCCTTCAAAAGTAACACATTCAGTACCCTTTTTAATTGATTCTCCATCTTTAATTTTAATTTCAAATTTTACTGAATCATCAATTTTATCTAAAATAGGCTTTACTAAAATACCTCCAGAAAAGACTATATCTTCTTTAGCAATAATATGTGCTTTTATTATTTTATTTTCTTCAACTGTATATATTGATGTCATATCACTATTTATAATATCTTCTTCTAATGCTAAATCAATCAACTTAATAATCGCGGGTGACACAAAAAAATACATTTTACTCCTTATTCACAAATTCCACCATAAACAACATAATCAGGATTTAAATCTTCAACTAAAATATCTTCCACCTTGCATTGAGTTGTCCCAACATCATTACATTGAGAGTTTTTAGTACAAGCATGAGAACACTTATTTGTATTCATATTGCAGATTTGAGAGCTACAATCACTATCTTTCGTACAAGTTTGATTTAGTGGGGTATAACCTTGTTTTTTCTCGACACAAATATATTCAACACCAAATTTATTTGGATTATCTGCTTTTGGTTTTATATTTACTGGATTTGAAATACATGTTTTACCTGTATCACATAAAGAATCAGAATCATTTCCATTTATATTACAATTTGTAACATTAGTATTTTCATGCCTTGTAATACAAACCCCTCCATATACAGCTCTTGAATACTGAACTTCATCTCTTAGAAGTATCCTTTTACAATAATTATCTCCTTCACAATCACTTGAGCGTTCACAATAATTTCTACATCTACCAACTCTATTATCTTCACATAAACCGTTACCACAAACACATAAGTCTGTATCGCAAATTTGGCTATCATTATTACATAATTCTCCTTCAGATGAATATGCTTTATTTGATGTTGGTGTCAATACTCCACATACTCCTGATGCACTATCTCCTGATTTGCCTTCGGGTAAGTCTTTTAGTAGTGTAAATTTTGGCAAACACTGATATGATTTTCCATTAACTAAGTTAGTTGGGCAATCATTTTTACCACCACATTCCGAAGGTGTTTCTTCAGTAGAATCCAAATACTTACATACTCCTAAATAATTTAAATCTATTAACTCTCCGTCTCTATTATTATGTATAATTTCACCTGACATCAAATTTTCATAACTACAATAAGCATTTATCCCACAATCAGAATCAGCTTTACAAGTTGTTGTACAAAGAGTTTGGTTGCCACACATTCTGCCTTTACAATCAGAATTAAGCGAACATCTAGATCTTAAATTAGAACTTGCACTATTATCCTGAGGCCTGCAATAACTTAGTTTTGGGCCAGGTATTTCCTCTGGAAGCACTTGATATTTATAAGTAGTAGCAGAACACTTATAATCTTCCCCTAAAACAGAACACTCATTGTCATTTTCACATTGAACAAGACATATATTTAAAAATAAGTCCTTGTCCGTGTCTGGTAAATGATAAGCCAATGGAATACATTTTGTTCCTCCTGTACAAAAACTATCATCTTTACATTGCCCTGTACAAAAACCTTTTATACAATGTAGCCCTGTTGCACACTCTGAATCATTACAATTTTCATTACATGGCTCACCTTGTTGCTTATTTTCTCTTTGACAATATCTAAAAACTCTTTGACAATAAGAAATATTAATATCTAATTTAGTACCTGCTTGAACTTCAAAATCATAATAAGTTACCATTTCACAAAAATATCTTTCGTCTAAGCCATATCCAGTATAGGGGTCAGCACAATCTTCATCTATTGTACAACCATCACAACCTCCTACAGTTGCACACAATACCGGATTGTTTCTATCTTTTGTTAACTTTAAACCTAGACAATATGGGCCTTCTTCAACTTGATCATAAATACATATATTTGTTGGAAAATTACCAAAAGAATTAAATCCATCTTTACAATCTTCATTTACAACACAACAAGAACCAGAAACGCCTCCATTTTCCAAGCTTTTACTTTCCCCCTCTTGTAAGATTGGTCTGTTATCTGAACAAGTAAAAGAACATTCACCACTATTACACATTCCCCCATCATCACATCTCCCGTGCGGATATTGGGTGCTACAAGGTTTTTTAACACAATCACCACTTATACATTCTTCATCCCAAGAAGTACAAAACCCATTAGTAAACAAACTAGAACATGCTTGACTTGTTGGATCTGTACAAGCATTATTATAGCAAACATAGCCTTCTGTTGAACACCAGCCATTAGGTTGCTGTTCCGAACATTCATTTAAACATATTCCTTGAATACATTTTTGATTTGTACCTTCACAAGGACCATTGGGATTTTCTGCTCCACAAGGAATTTCTTCACAATTTCCATTATTACAATAAAAATATTGCTCACATGAGCCATTAGGAAATGTTTCTGAACACTGTTCAATACAATCTCCATCTAAGCAACCATAACCTAACTCAGAACATACACCAAAAGGATAATTATTACTACATTGAAATTTACATTCACCCTCAATGCATATTTTATATTTATCCTGACATGCTCCCGTTAATTCAGTTGGGCTACATATAGGTTTACAGTAACCTTCAACACAAGTTTTATTTTCATCTTCACAGTATCCATCTTTTACCGTTTCAGAGCATTTAAATTTACATTCACCCTCAACACACTTTGTTCCAATTTCTTCACAAATTCCAGTGGGTCTAATCTTGCTACATCTATAATTACAATTTCCCTCAAAACAAACTTGGTCTTCGTACTCACAAATTCCATTGGTTACAACAGAAGAGCAAACTCTTTTACATACTCCTTGATCACAGAGCTTACCTACTTCACACACACCATAAAGATTATCTTGACCACATAACTCATACTCAAAATAACATTTATTAAATTTACATTTCTTAGTAGAATCACAAGCTCCATTTGGATATTGTTCACCACAAGAGAATTGACACTCATAATTTTCAGAATTACTATCAAGAGCACATGTTTTTCCTTTTGCACACACTCCATTTGTTACAATATTACTACACTTAGCACTATCTTTAATACAAGTACCATTAATACAACTATATTCATTTTGACAAGCACCGCTTGTATGATTCTCGTCACATTTATATTCACAAAGACCTCTTTTAGTACAAATCATATTTTCATCAGCACATGTTCCATTTAAATTATTGAAACTACATCTTCCTTCAACACATTTAAAACCACCATTTTCAGTATCTTCAACACATGCCTCCGTTTTATCCTCACAAGGTGCAAGAATTGTTCCACACTTACTATCTTTAGGGATACAATTCCCCTTATAACAAGTATCACCATCCTTATCACACTGTCCAAAAGGTGTTTCTATTGTACATTTTATAGGTTCAACACTAATATCTCCATCATCTTTTTTACAAGATTGTAAAATAACTGATAAAATTATAAATAAATAAATAAAAATTTTATAATTATTCACAAACACCTCCGAGTATCCAATTAGACTGATTCTCATCATAAACTGCTGGATAATTAGTATTACATGTTTCTGTACCTACACCTATACATTGGGCATTGCTTGTACAAGCAGTTACACATTTATTACTTAGTTTTGAACAGATATTAGATTTACACTGAGTATCATTACTACAGTTAGCTCCAAAAATCCTTCCTGCAGGATTTTCAGATACACATAAATATTCAACAGAAAATTTCCATGGAGCATTAACATCAGCATGATTATTTACTGGATTTAACACACAAGTTTCATTAGCTAATGCACATTTTTCAGTGGTACAATCACTTAATGTTGAAGCGGGAACAGGTACACAAACACCTCCAAACACTTCTTTATTGTTTCCTGTTTCTAAAGCACCATCTCTAAGCTGAATTCTTCTACATATTTGTTTTTGAGGTGAATTATTTATTTCTATCGTTGAACACTCTGAAGTTTCAGAGCATAATTCCCTACAAGTTCCCACTTCATTTGTTAAACTTAATGTATCATCAGTACAAATAGAAGTATCACAGTATTGATTTGGAGAATGACAAGGCCCCCCTTCCAAAGACACAACACCTAAACCAATATCCCTAATACCACAAACACCTCTAACAGTATCAGCATCATCAATATAAGCTAAGCATTTATAATTCCTATCTCTTCCCGAAACAGTAACTATTTCAGTAGGACAATCTGAAGAGGAAGTACAGATATTTTTTCTAGTGATGCCTTGTGCAAGATACATACATACTCCAAGATAATTAATTGTTTTTGAATTTTTAATTAAAGCTTTGTTATAGTCACAGTATCCATTTGTTCCACAATCATCATGTATTAAACAAGGTTCACTACATTTATGTTTAACACATAAGCTAGATGAACATTCTTCATTATTATCACAATATGTATTCTTAATTTTTCCAGATCTTTTATTACCACAAGTTGAAAACAGAGGAAGATTTTCATCATTTAAATCTTTTTTGTTATAATAATTATTACACTCATTTTGAGAAATCTTACAGTCTTTATTACTTGTACAAACATTTCTACAAACATTAGAATTTACTTCGTTTGTATACCCTGGATAATTTTTATCTTCTGAATATAACTCACATACTAGCTGCTTCCCATTATTTACAGTAGGACATGTTGTATTTTGATTACATTCTTTAGTACAAATACCATCTATACAATGTAATCCATAAATACAATCCGCATCACCACAGCTTTGGTCACAATATTGTCCCTCCATCTTATCTCTTAAAGCAGCACAATTTTCCTTTGCTCTTTCACAAAATGAAATATTTATATTTTCAATTTTATCAAAATACGATGAACAATAATACTTTTGAGTACTACTTTCATTTGGTAAATATGGATAAACATCATTACAATCATCATCGTTTCCACAAATATTATCACCAATTTTATTACAGTATTTACCTCTTGAGTTCCCATCATCAACACATCTATTATTACTTGGAGTTGAGATATTTTCCCCTTGGCTTAAACAATCCTGATTTGTGGTACAACAAGCAGTATAACTTGATTCATTTGGTAAATCTTCTTTATTTATACAACCATTAACTTCAGGAGTTTCTCCTTGTTTACAAAGTATTCTTCTATAATCTTCACACATAGAAAAACATTCCCCTGTTATGGTATAACAAATTTCATTAGCATTTTCACACCTACCAGCAAAATCAATAGCACAAGGCTTCAGAACACATTCATTCGCAATACATTCGAAATCATTATCACTACAATATGTACCATTCATTTCTTCACATGGTATTTGAATTTGTGTTTTGCAACTTCCTTCAAAGCAATGCTTATCATCATTACACCAACCATTAAGCTCATCTGCAGAACATGGTTTTACACAAGTTTCATTAACACATCTTTGTTCAATACTATCAATTTCAGGACAATACCCATGAGGAAATTGTTGACTACAATCTCTTTTCTCACAAATACCATTATTACAGTAATATGTCTCATCTTCACAAACTCCTGATTTATGATCAATATCACATGGATCTTCACATTGCTGATTTTTACACCATTGAACGCCCTCACAGTAGCCATCTGCTACAGTTTCTTCAGTTTCCTCTGCACCTTCAGGCAATTCGCATGCCTTTTTGCAAGTTCCAGCTTCACATCCACCATATTGACCAACATCATCAGTATCACAATGACCATTAGGATGGTTGGTACTACATTTGAAAACACAATTTCCATTAACACAATCTTGATCAATCCCAAGACAAACTCCTTGAGGAGCTTGAACAGAACACTTAGATTCACATTTATAAGAGTTACTACCTTCTTTTTTTATACATACTTTAGAAGAAATGCATTCTCCATTAATATTATCATCACCACATTTGTTATCAGTATGCAAGCACTCACCCTCAATACACTCTTCACCTTCATTTGGACAAGGCATTTTGCTATATTCGGGTTCTTCTTCTTCTGATTTATGACAAAGGGTAGTACATTTATAGTTTCCATCATCTTGTATTGTACATTTATTTTTACTATTACATTTTCCATTTGGATTATTAACAGAACAAATATTATTTTTGGGCAAACAAACTTCATCAAAACATATATCGTTTTTATCAGTACAACCTCCAGTAGGATACTCTGAAGAGCAAGGCTTCTTACAATAACCATGAAAACAAGATTCCCCCTCAGTTGAGCAATAACCATTTAAATTTTTTATTGTACATCTACCTTCAACACATTTATATTCTCTTGTTGCTTCATCTCTTTGGCATTCATCTCCACTATCACAAAAAGCATCAAGTGCGCCACCACATTTTAGAGTTTTGTCAATACAACTTCCTTTATAACATCTTTCGTTCTGATTCTCACAAGGGGCAAATTGATTAGTTTTAGAACAATATGTTGGTTTAAAGGCATCATCTTCTCTTTTGCAAGAAATGATTAAAAATGATATTGAAACTAATAAAAAAAAATATTTCATAGATACTCCTTTTAAGTAAACACTACTATTTTTGATTATATAGTATATAGGATAAAAAATCAAAATATTACTAAAAATAGAATATTTTAAATAGATTCATATAGTAAATTGTATTATTTTAAGAATTATTCGAACTTATTTTAAAGAATTAGTTGGTGCTTCAAAACCACAATCACACATCCAAAACATTCCTGATGCCTTTGAACTTCTTGCCATTTTCACGGCCTTTAAAATAGCTCCACATTTAGGACATTTTTTATCATACATTCCTGCTTTTGTAGTTGTTGAGATTTTAGCTGCTTTTTTAGGTGCCATATTTTCCTCCGATTATAATCAAAATCAATAAAAACTGCTTATAACATAATTTAATGAAAATTTCAATTTAAAACACTCAAATATTCTAAAAATAAGTTAAAATACAAATAAATAAGAAAAAAATAAGTTTTGATTGACAGAATTTTTTATTTTATAGTATACTATTCAATGAATTATTATGGAGGATATTTTGGCAATAGATTATAATATGAAAATTCTTATAGTTGATGATTTTTCAACAATGAGAAGGATTGAAAAAAATATATTAAAACATATTGGTTATACAAATATTGATGAAGCTGGAGATGGATCTGAGGCATTACAAAAGTTAAGAGCTAAAAAATATGATTTTATTATTTCTGACTGGAACATGCCCATAATGGAAGGAATTGAATTATTAAGGGCAGTAAGAGCAGATGAATCATTAAAGCACTTACCATTTTTAATGGTTACTGCAGAAGCTGAAAAGGCATCTGTTCTATTAGCTATTAAAGAAGGTGTTAGTAACTACATTGTTAAACCTTTTACCGAGGATGTTATTAAAGCTAAAATTGAACAAATTTTTAATAAAAAATAACATGATGAAATATGATGGATAAAAAAAATAGATTAAAAAACAAAGCAAATAGCTACTTTGACCGAGCTAACTACAAAAAGGCTATAGCCGTTTTTGAAGAAATTTATGCTCTTGATGAATATAATGAAAAAATAATGTTATTAAGAGCAGCTAGATGCTATGAATTAATAAAAGATAAAAGGAAGGCAATACTTATTTATATTAGAGTTGCAAAAGAATATGCTGAATCGGGTTTTTTATTAAAAGCTATTGCATCTTTAAAAAATGTTTTGGAACTAGAACCTAATCATATTGAAACTCAAGAGTTAATTGCTGATTTATATGCTAAAAACGGTAAGATTTATGAAAAGAAGAAGCCAAAAGTAAAATCATTTATAAAAAACGATACTTCCTTTAAGACCAAAAAAGCAAAAATAATAGAAGAAGATATTACGGATGCGGAAGATCTTATAATAGAGGGAGATTTTATCGCTAAAGAAGATGATTTTTCTGAAGAAGAAATTTTTATAAATCAAATAACAGAACCCATTCCTCCAGTTATGCAAGATGTTATTGATGCATCAACCCTATTAAAGCCTTTACCGGAAATACCTTTATTTTCAAAATTAGATAAAGAAGCTTTTATTCATTTAATGAATAAAATAGAATTAAAAAAATATAGAAAGGAAAATTTAATTATTAAGGAAGGAGATCATGCCGATGCTCTTTACATAATACTTTCTGGAGAAGTCAAGATACTTAAAGAAATTGACGAGAATTCAAATATTGAAATAGCAAGATTATCAGAAGGATCATTTTTTGGTGAAATGGCACTATTGGGAAATTCTCAAAGAATGGCTTCTGTTGAGGCCGCAACAGAACTTGAACTTTTTGTTATATCTAAAGAGATGCTTGATGAAATAATGAATAAGTATTCTTCAATTAGAGAAACATTATTTAAATTTTATCGTAATAGGTTACTTTATAATATTATTAATTTTTCTCCAATGTTTCAAAAAATTGAAAAAGAAAAAAGATTAACATTAATAAAGAAGTTTCGCTCTAAAAGACTATTTGCAAATCAGATAATAATTGAACAAAATGGAGAAATACCAGGTTTATTTCTTGTTTTAGAAGGAAATATCAAGGTATATCGTCTTTTAGAGAATGCTAACCGACAAGATATAATAACAGTATCTAGGGGTGCAATTCTTGGAGAGATGTCTTTACTAACAGGGAGTAAACCAATGGCATATTGTTCTACTTTAGTAAAAACTTGGGTGCTAAGGTTACCAACAGAAGATTTTGATTTTTTAAGAACAGAGTATCCTGAGGTTATAGATTATCTAAAAAATCTTAAAGAAGATAGAGAGTATGAATTAGACTTATTAGGTAAACTTAATATTGGGATTTACTAGCGTGATAAAAATTATTTTATTTATCTTACTTATATTGCTTTCATCTTGTAATGATAATACTGAACAAAAAATAAAAGATCATCTTAATTATTATTTAATTGGAGTTAGCCAATATAAAGCAAGAGACTTTAATAATGCAATTACTTCCTTTAAAGAAGATTATCGTAGAACCAAAAACATTGAGAGTTTATTTAAATTGGCTGAAATATCAAGCTCAACTGGAGACCCTCATAATGCTGAAGAATATCTAAAGAAAATTATTATTAAAAAACCTGGCAACAATAGAGCTTTATTTCAATTAGCTTTTTTATATAAAAAAATGGGAAGATATAATAAATCCGTTAAATATTTCGCTAAACTTCTAGACAATAAAGACTACCTAGATGAATCTTATTATCATATTATAGATATTTATATTTATTCTATGGAAATTAAAGAAGCAATAAGTCTTTTTGAATCGGGGATAAATAAAATAAAAAAGAAATATAAAATTGAATATCTTTTTGTTAATTATTTCTATGATAAGGATAAGGATAAATATAAAAAATATTTTAACGACATATTAAATAACGCAAAAGATTATAAAGTATTAAATAAACTTGTAGATTTCTTTTTTATAAAAGAAGATATTAACACAGCTTATATCATACTTAAAAAAATGGAAAAATATTATCCCAAAGATGCAGAAACATTAACAACTATTGGTCAGATACACTTAAGAAATGGCAAATTTTCAGAAGCTAAAAAATATTTTAAAAAAGCCGAAAAATCTAATAGAAAAAGCCTTTTAAATAAGATAAACTTAGCAACTTCTGAATTTTATGATAATAATTTAGATAAAGCTGAAAATTATTTAAAAGAAGCAATCGGAATTAAAAGAGATTCAATAGAGTCACTTTTATTAATTGGCTTTATATACTACCTTAAAGGAGATATTGATAAATCTAGTAAAATTATAGAAACAGTAAAGAAAAATACTTTTGAAACACAAATTGATTCATTTAAAAAAAGTAATCAATTGATTGAATTTTATCTTATAAATATAGAATTAGATAAAGATAATAAATTTCCAGACAAACATAAAATCATTAATTTTGTTACAGGAAAAAATCTTAAACTAATGGCACTTAAGGCCAAAATCCTTAATGAAATGGGATTATATAAAGAAGTTGGAGCTTTAGTTTTACCCAAAAACATTAAAAACGATTCATTAATAAAAGAAATACTTATTGCAAATATTTTTTTGAAAAATGAAAAACAAGCATACCTATTATTGAATAAGCTTCAAAAAAATAAAGATATTTATAAAATATGGCTAGATTATTCCTTTAAGAAAAAATGTGATAATTTGGATAAGAAATATGATAAAAACAAGAAAAATAATATTTTTATTGATATTTATACTAATTGCCTAATGAAACAGAAAAAATTTAAATTGTCTAAAAAAATAATAACTAGCTTTATCAAAGAGAATGACTTATCTAAAACAACTATTGATTATTTAAAAAAGAAGATAATCGTAATAAACTATAATTTAATACAGCAACAGTGAAACAATACATAAATATACTTTTCTATAATATAATCTTCGCTATTTTTATAACAATTTTAGAAACGATTATTCTTAATTCCAATAATGGTAAGTTTGAAGTTGTTAATTCAATTTTTATTTTTATAAACTTTTATATATTATTAATTATTATCTCCTTGATTGTATTTTTTATTAATTTAATATTAAAATATTTATTTTTAAAGATAGATATTCCTTTTAATTCTTATAAAGAACTATCTAAAATAATCATAAGAATCATAACAATTACCTTATTGTTATTTTTATCTTTAATAATTCTATTTTTTACTTACAAAAGCTATACAATTTATTCTATATTATATTACTCTCTAATTCTTTATTTGATTATTTATTACATAGTTTTTATTGATAAACTAGTCTTATTGAAATTAGAAAAAATTAAAATCTCTCAAAAAGTAAGTTATAGTCTTATACTTTTATTTTTATTATCTATTGTAATTTTTTTTAGTATTATAACAATAAAAGGATACCTATATAATATAAATTATATTATTGAAATCTTTTATATACTACTGTTAATGGTAGTATTATCTTTTAAGCACTTCAATAAAGCTAACTTATTACATTTTAAAATAATAATAATAATAATAATAAGCACATTTTTCATTAATTCATTTAAATTATTTGAAACTAAATTTATTGACTTAAAAAAAATTTCATCAACTCTAGAAAATAATAATTTATTATCTGATAAAATTACAAACATTATACTAAAAAACTTTTTTGATAATGATAATGATGGCTTTTATAAATTTTTATCATATGGTGATTGTGATGATAATAATGCTAATATTAACCCCTTTGCTGATGATATCCCTAACAACAGTATTGATGAAAATTGCAATGGATTCGATGAAAGAGAACTGTATGTTTTTAAAGAAAATTCTCATAAAAGATATAGAGATATCAAATTAAACTACATTCCAAAGATTTTAGTTATATTTATACAAAATTTATCCTCTAAATCAATTAAAAATCTAAATAAATTAATTGCTAAAGATAATCATTTTTTAATTTACAAAAACATGATATTGGAAACACCAAATCGCGACTCTAATATTAATAATTTTTTATCTGTAAAACTTAAAGCAAAAAACAACACTCTTTTATGTGATACAATTATAGTAGAATCTAACACTCACAAACTCAAAAAGATTATAAAAACAAGTGATGCAACTGATATTTTTATTATTCCTATTTCATTAAATGCTGTTGGAAAGTATGGCTATACAAAATCCAATAATTCTCTATTAGAGGATCAAGTAAACTCTCTTGCAATTATTTATTCTAAAAAAAGAACTTATAGTAAAAAATATATTAAAAGATATATTTCATTAATGGATATATCTTATACTATCTCTCAAATCCTTAAAAAGAAGGTAAAAAATGAATATTTTTTATCTTTAATTGATGAAATCTTATTTGATTCTTATGAAATAAATAAAAACAGTACAATAAATTTATACCATGAAAATGAATTCAAAAAAATTATAGAAGTTTCAAAAATCAAAAATAATGTAAAATGTATTAAAAACTTAAAAACGAAAAAAACTTTTTGCTTAAATCTAAAAAATAATACTAAATTAAATAAAAAGATGAACTTTTTAATTCCCTAGAAAGTAACTCCAAGTTTTATTTGTTGAAGTAGATTCATTTTTATCATTCAAAAAATTACCACCAAATATATAAAAATACTCATTTTTAGAAACAAATATTGCAGATCCTGATAATGCTCCTGGCTTTGGAGAATTATCTATTGTTTCCCAAGAATTTTCATTAATATCATATTTTAAAAAATTTGATAAATTATCATTTGAATTTTTTCCACCATAAAATAAAATAGAGTTGTTATTTTTATTATAAAAAGAACTATTATAATAACCTTTCAAAGGTATATTTGAATTCACTTGTGTCCATTTTTTAGTTGTGAAATCAAAACTCCAAATATCATTTATTGCCCCCGAATTAGCTTTTCCGCCAATAATAATGAGCTTACTATCAGATATAGCAGCAGTATGAAAAGTTCTAGGGCTTGGTTTAGTTCCAGAAACATTTAACTTTTCAAATGTTTTAGAATTTATACTAAACACTCTGATATCATTATTTATTGTACCACCAGCATCTTCTCCACCAAATATAATGAGAGAAGGTTCTGATAAGCCCGACTTTAATAAGGAAATAGAATGCCCTCTTAATGAGGTATCAGGTATAGAGCTAGAGGCAAGTTCCTCTAGCTTATTTTGATTAACATAATACTTAAGTATATTTGATGGCAGTGCATTTCCACTGCCATTTTTACCATAAAGGTAGGCAATATCATTTTTATCATCATAAACACAGTAATTCATTCTTCCACCAGAATCTAAAGATGTCCCTGATACTGAAACCTTAGACCATTCTTTGTCTGCTATGCTAAACTTCCACACATCATTATATCTTTGATTTTGAGATGATCTTCCTCCAATTATATAAAATGAGTTATTTGATTCTTGATAAAAGGAACAGGTATCATATCTCACTGATGGTGTTTCAGATGAGCTTATCTCTTTCCAGCTAATATCATCTTCACTAGAACAAGAAAATACAATAAAAGCTACAAAAACAGGGATTAGAAACTTAGTGATTTTCATTATTTACCTAAAATTATTTATAAGATTTATCATATTGTCTGATTAATTGGTTTGTAATATCAGATGCAGGTGGAGCATATAATAAAGCAGCTTTATTAAAAACCATAGTAAACTTTTCTTTTTTTACTATTTTAGCCAAAACAACTTGAGCTTTTTCAAGAATCTTTTTAGCTGCAGCTTGCTCTTTTTTCATTAATTCTTGTTGCATCTTTTGAGCTTCCATTTGTAACATTTGATAAGTTTGAGCTAACTGTTTATATTTAGCTTCTGCTTTTGCTTTATCAGCTGCAGGATTTTTCATCATTTCTTCTAGTTCTTTTTGCTGTTTCATGAAATTTTGCTTTTTGGTATTGATAGTTTTTTCTTTTTTAGCTTTTTCTGCTTTTAATATAGACATTGCTTTTTTACCTTGACTAACTTCAAGTATAACCCTTTGCATGTCAACTACTGCAAATTTATTTGCTCCCATAACAGAAACGGTTATTAAAATTGATAACGCCATTAATAAATATTTCATATTTCCTCCGATATAAAAAGCACTATTTTATCTTAGTGCTAAAACAGTAATAACCTTTAGACCTATGGTTATCAAAATTATTTAATTTTTTTTTTATTTTTTTCATAAGTTATAAATTCTCTATTAATTGTTTTAAAGTAAGAAGTTCTTCTTTAATGGAATCTTTATCTAAAAATAAATCTTTTTTTATGAGAATTTTTTCGTTTTCTGTATTAGCTTTTATTGTAGAAAGCTCTTTTATTGCACCCTCAATTTTAAAATTTTTATTATATAGTAAATCATGAATTTGAATTATCAGATCAAAGTCTTTTTTAGTATATCTCCTATGACCACTAATTTTATTCTTTTTTACTTTCAATTGAGGAAACTTTTCTTCCCAAAATCTTAATACAGATGTTTTAATTCCAAGATAACCAGATATTTCCCCTATTTTATAGTATTTTTTATTGTTTGGTACATTATTCATTTATTTATTGAATTTCTTAAGATTGAACTGCCTTTAAATCTTACCACATTTCTAGCCTCAATTTGAGCCTCTTTCATATTTTTAGGATTTCTTCCAATTCTTTCTTTTTTACGATATACTTCAAAGGTTCCAAATCTAGAAATCTTTAACTTACCCTCTTGCTCTATTTTAGATTTTATTGTTTCAAAAAAAGTATCCACTAGTTCAGCAGCCTCTTTTCTTGAGCAACTCATTTCTTTAATTATAGAATCAATCAAATCCTTTTTAGTCATAATATGACCTCCAAGACTAAGCAGTTAATTTCTGAACAATTTTTTTAAATGCAACCATATCAGCCACCGCCAATTCTGCAAGCATTTTTCTATCAAGTTCAATATTATTCTTTTTAATCAACCCCATAAACTTACTATATGAAACACCATTCATTCTAGAAGCAATATTAATTCTAAGAATCCATAATTTCCTCATCATTCTTTTTCTGACTTTTCTATCTCTAAAAGCAAAATTATGAGCACGAACAACTGCTTCTTTTGCATTTCTAAAAAGATTTCCTCTTGTTGTTCTATAACCTTTTGCTAGTTTAAGGATCTTTTTTCTTCTCTTTCTGGTGTTAAATCCATTTTTTGCTCTCATTTCTTCCTCATAAATTTAAGTATTAGGTAACATTCTTCTAACTTGTTTCATGTTAGTATCATCTACCATTACGATTTCCCTAAGACGTCTTTTTCTTTTCTTAGTTTTTTTAGTTAAGATATGACTTTTATAAGCCTTTCCACGCTTAAATCCACCACTCTTCTTTTTCTTGAATCTCTTTGCTGCTGCACGATTAGTCTTTATCTTGTAACCTGCCATAATATACCTCATAAAAAGCAATAAACTATACATAATTAAGGCAATAAAGTCAAATGTTTTTTTTATTTTTCCAAATATTTTATTTAAAAGTCATACCAAAAATATCAAATAAGAAGGCATAAATATCTGATTGCTCATCTATAATTTGCTCTACGCTCATTCCGTGTCCGTGTCCAGACTTAGATTTTACCCTCAACAACATAGGTGAGTTCCCCTTATTATGTTTTTGCAACATTGCAACAAATTTTCTTGCATGAAGAGGAGCTACCCTATCATCACTGTCAGCAGTTGCTACCATTGTTGCAGGATAATCTGCATCTTTTACATTATGATATGGAGAATATTTATGTAAATATTCAAATTCTTTTTTAGAGTGTTCTGCATTTCCATATTCAGGAATCCAATAATGGCCAACTAAAAACTTATGAAACCTTAACATATCGGTTAGAGGAACTTGACATACTACTGCACCAAAAAGTTTCGGTTGCTGAACCATTACAGCAGAAACAAGAAGCCCACCGTTACTTCCACCCATAATTGCTAATTTTTTATTATTGGTATATTTCTTTTCAATTAAATACTTAGCAGCATAAATAAAATCATCAAAAACATTTTGTTTTTTATCAAGCATTCCAGCTTTATGCCACTCTTCTCCATATTCACCGCCACCTCTCAAGTTAGCAATAGCAAATACTCCACCATTTCTCATCCATAAAAGTCTAATTGTAGAAAACCAAGGAGTTAGGCTTATATTAAATCCACCGTACCCATATAATAAAGTTGGATTATTTCCATCTAATTTTAAACCTTTTTTATATACTATAAACATTGGAATTTTAGTACCATCTTTTGAACTGTAAAAGATTTGTTTTGCCTCAAAATCATCTTTATTGAAATCTAATTCTGTTTTAAATAATTCTATTAGTTTATCAGTCTTGAAGTCATAATCATAAATTACTCCAGGATATAAAAAAGATGTAAAAGTAATAAAAACTTTGTTGTTAGCTTGTTTACCAGATATTCTAGAAGAACCAACAGTTGGAAGTTTAATTTCTTTTAAAAACTTACCATTTAAATCAAAAATTGCCAACTCTGAATGCACATCTTTCATATAATTTGTAAAGATTGAATTATTTGAAACAAATGCAGCATCAAGAGTTCTATCTTTACTTTCTTTTACTATTTCTATTAATTTTTTACTTTTATTTTTTAAATTTACTTTTACAATTCTTTTTTTAGGAGCATTTTTGTCAGTTAATACATATAAAGTATTTTTAATATTTCCAATTACCTCATAAGAAGCATCAAATTTATCAAATAGTTTTTTTATTAACACTTTTGGATAACCAGAACTATCATTTTTACCTAAAGATGAATAGTAAATCATTGTTTTTGGATCTGTACCTTCCCACACATAAATAATTAAATATTTCCCATCTTCTGTGATTTGTGGAGCAAAAGCATGTTTAGGAAATTTATCTTCTTGATAAATTAATTTATCTTTTGATTGCTCAGTACCTAACTTGTGATAGTATAACTTATGATTTAATGTTCGTTCTTCTTTTTTTACAGTTTTTGGATCTGGATACCTTCCATAAAAAAAACCATTACTTCCATTCCAAGCAATAGAAGAATATCTCATGTTCAATAATTTTTCATCATATAATTTATTGGTTTTTAAATTTTTTATATAGTAAGTTTGATTATCTTTTCCACCTTCAGATGCTCCATAAACCATTAATGATGCATCTGAATTTAGATATATCCCGCCTAAAGAAGTTGTACCATCTTTTGATAATTTATTAGGATCTATTACAATTTCTCCTTCTTTTTTAATATCTTTTGTTCTATAAAATACAGACTGAGGTTGCAAGCCATCATTTTTATAATAAAAGTAGTAATTTCCTTTCTTCATTACTGAACTATAACGAGTATAATTAAAGAGTTTTCTATATTTTTTTGCAATTTTTTCTTTTAACTCTCCATTTAAATAACTTTTTGTAAAATCATTTTGAGCCTTGACCCAACTTTTTACATTTTTATTTTTATCATCTTCAAGCCATTGGTATGGATCTTTGACAACTGTACCAAAGTAACTATCTTCAACAATTTTTTCAATAGTTTTAGGATATAGCAATTTATTTTTACCCAATTTAATCTCCTTTTTATCTTTAATAACAATTCCACCATAGCCTTGCTTTTCTTGGGAGTCTTTTTTATGTGTTTCAACTTTATTATTTGAACTACATGAATAAGTAAATAATAAAACCAATGTTAATAATAGTAATTTCATGATTTCCTCCAAAATTTAAATCATTAAAACTATATAGCATAATAAAATTTTATTATCAAAAGGTTTAGTTTTTTGTGATAAAAACTAGCAAGCTACAAATTGGCATATAATCATATTTATATAAAATTGATTTTATAGCAATATTATTGTAATATACTGAACCTAGCTGTTTTTTTAAGGGGGGTATTATATGGAAAACGAAACATCTGCTTTTGAAGATAGTTTTAGTGGAATAATAAAAAAGATATCTTTATTTGATTACATACAATTAATAATAATGACAAGAAAAAATAAAACAATAGAAGTAAAACAAAATAAATATAGCGGAGTAATTCAGATAGTAAATGGAAAAATAACTTTTTCAAAATCCTCAACGGGGAAACTTGGAATGGATGCTCTTTTAGAAATAATGTTACTAGATAATGGCGGTTTCTCTGAAATTGATGAAGATGTTGAATTCACTTCAAATATACAAGATAATGGTAATATTTTATTACAAATTGCAGAATTTATGGATAAAATAAAAAACAGTGAAATAAAAGCTGAAAATATTATTAAAAAAACATCTCCTAACGATAGTAAATGTAAATTAATAATGAACAAATTAAAAAAAAGTAATCTCCTTGAAACTTGGGGTAAAAAAATAAGTGGAGTAGAAGAAATTGCAATTGTAAGTATGAAAGACAAAATACTTGCAAGTACAACTTTCCATGAGAACAAAGAAATGTTTTTGTACTCATTATATCTTATTGAACTTATGAAAGATGCAATTAGTTCATTTAAAGTTTCTAAATTTGGTAAATTTAAAGAACTTACACTGGCATCAGATGAATATCATGTTCTTATGCAAATGATTAATAATGATTTTTTTATTGGCGTTGCTATTTCAAAAGAAGTAGGTAGTCTTGGTTTTGTCAAGCTAGAATTAAAAAAATTAATACCTCAAATAGATGAATTACTAAACTAATTATTCAAGCAATATTTAAACTTTTTTTGTAACAAATTGCTTATAATAATAAGGAGTTAAAGAAATTATATTTTCTATATCACCCTTTTCTGATTTATAATCAGAAAAGTTAATCATATCTATTAAATCTATATTATATTCATTTATATCAAAATCAGGTTTTACACCTATAAACAAAGGGTTTTCTATCTTTTTTGCATCTTCATAAGAAATTAATTTAACATCTTCAATAATCTTAAAATCATTATCAGTTTTTCTATATTTTCCATAGTGAAAAAACTTTAAAAACTCCCTACTCCCCCCCATAATAACATTAACTTCTCCATTTTGAGTAAAAGCCATTAATTCTAGTAGATTTAGAGGAATAATTTCTATATCCGGAACAGACACCTTTAATCCCTTGGCGAATGTTAAAAAAAATCTTAAAGAAGTAAAAGAACCAGGGCCATTTATAAATGCAAATCTTTTAATTTCATTAAATTTAACTCCAGCATTATCAAATAAGTCATAGAAATTTTCACTTATTCGTCTTTCATTAACTTCTAAATTGAATAGTATTTTGTTATTATCCATAATCCAATATTTTGTTTCGTCATAAAAAGTATAAATATATAAATCAACCATAATTATCTTCCTTATAAATTTTTTCTATAAAATTAAGTAAATTTTCTTTTTCATTGTTTTTAGGGTCTTTAAGTACAAATAAAAGTGTTTTTTGTAGAATTTCTCCTACTGCCTTCGATGGTTTAATATTAAGTTTATCCATTACATCTTTACCATTAATAGCTAAATCATTTATGTTAAATACCGTTTCTTGCTCAAGCATTATATCTATTCTTTCAAATAACTCTTTATATAATTTATCTTTATATTCAGGATTCCCCGCACTTGCATCAGCAATTCTAATTTCAAGCAAATAATTTAAATGTTTTATGCCAACTTTATTTATAAATCTTCTAATTGTACTATCTTTCCATTCTTGAGTATAATGGAACATATGATTTCTTACTAAATGCTTAACTACTTTTACGATACTACTTGGATATTTAAGTCTTTTTAATATATTTTCAACTAAATCTGCCCCAATAACTTCATGATTATAAAAAGTAGCTTTTCCTCGTATCATTCTTTTAGTACTAGGCTTAGCAATATCATGAAATAAAACAGCAAGTCTAATAATTAAATCTTTTTTACTATTATCAAGAGCATGTAATATATGCTCATATACATCATATATATGATATTTATTTTGATTTATGCCAATACATTTAACTAATTCGGGTAAAAAATGTTGCAATAAACCACTCTTTTCTAAAAGTCTAATTCCCCTTGATGGGGTATCCAATAAAAGAATTTTACTAAATTCATCATTAATTCTTTCTATAGAAACTTTTGTAATATTATTATTTAGTAACTTTATTGCATCAAAAACATCTTTATTTATATTAAAATCTAATTTTACTGCAAATCTAATTGCTCTCATCATTCTTAGAGCATCTTCATTAAATCTATCAATAGGATTATTTATTGCAATTATTTTTTTTTCTTTTAAATGTTCGATTCCACTAAATAAATCTATAAATTCATTATTTATAGGATTATAAGCAAAAGCATTTATGGTAAAATCTCTTCTTTTCAAATCCTCATTAATTGTTTTTGAATATTCAATTGTTTCAGGCCTTCTAAAATCCTTATATTCACCGTCTTTTCTGTAAGTTGTAACTTCAATATTAAAATCACCTTTTACTATAGTTACAGTACCATGCTTAATTCCAGTTTCTATAACTTTATCAAAAATACTAATAATTATTTCCGGACTTGCATCTGTTGTAATATCATAATCATAAATACTTCTATTTAATAAAATATCTCTAACAGCCCCACCTACAAGATGAGCCTTATAACCATTGTTAACAATTTCTTTTACTACATAAATCACTTCAAGTGGATACTTATGTTTTTCTAATTTTTTTATATCAATCATTTTAATTTAATTTAAACCTAAATTCTTTTTTTTCACCAGCCTTAATATTTATCATTTTTATTCCTCTTGACTTACCACTTGAATCTTTAATTTCAAGTTTATGCTTACCTGGTTTAACCTTATATCCTAATCTTGTTACAGATGAAATTTTTCTACCATCTAAATATATATCTCCAAAAGGGATTACATATATATCAAGTATTGCCTTTCTCGTTTTATATATCCTCTTTTTTATCTTTTTGGGGTGAGTTTTTTCTTTATTTACAGGATGAGTCAACGACTTGTCCTTACTGTCCACAGGATGAGTCAACGACTCCTCCTTACTGTCCGCAGGATGAGTCAACGACTTGTCCTTACTGTCCACAGGATGAGTCAACGACTTGTCTTTATTATTCACAGGATGAATCAACGACTCCTCCTTACTGTCCACAGGATGAGTCAACGACTTGTCTTTATTATTCACAGAATGAGTCAACGACTCCTCCTTACTGTGCATAGTAGCTAGTTTTTGATTTACATTACTATTTTTATTGAGGGTAAAAACGAATAAAATAATATTAAAAACTAGAAGTACAC
>Ga0256842_1000350_pt1 | contig 40622 bp, 40 predicted proteins | sample 4559240metaG_FD_185973 | JGI IMG/M metagenome (GOLD analysis project Ga0256842, IMG submission 185973) | Hydrothermal vent microbial communities from Guaymas Basin, Mexico - 4559-240 | ecosystem: Environmental > Aquatic > Marine > Hydrothermal vents | place: Mexico: Guaymas Basin | collected...
TAGGAGAGAAAAAATATGAAAAATGAATTAATAAAGCATTTCAAAAAGAAAAAAGTAGGTTTAGCTCTTGGTAGTGGTGGTGCAAAAGGACTATCACACATCGGAGTGATAAAATATTTAGAAGAAATGGGAATAAAAATTGATTTTATTACCGGTTCTAGTATTGGAGCCTTGATTGGAGGTGCTTATGCCAGTGGATTGAGTATTGAAGAAATTGAGGATATTGCTTTGGAAACCGATCTTGCCTCCACAATAAAGCTTTTTTCTCCCGGATTTGGAAAATCAGGATTGGTTACAGGGAAAAAAGTTCGGGAATTTCTAACCTCAATGTTAGGCAACAAAAACATAGAAGATATGCCAATTCCGTTTACAGCGGTAGCTGCAGATATAATCACAGGGGAGGAAATACATTTTAATAAAGGAAATCTTGTCGAAGCAATTCGATCCAGCATTTCAATTCCAATCGTTTTTCAACCGGTGATCCGTAATAATAATGTTCTTGTTGATGGTGGTTTGGTAAATCCTGTTCCGATAAATGTTGCTCGCGAAATGGGAGCGGATTATATCATTGCAGTTAATATTCTGTCCGCAAAAAATAGTCCTGATCCGAAATCCGATAAAAAATTCAACAATAAAACAGATTTGGGAAAATCTCATAAAATCATTCCCGTTATGGAAAGAAAACTTGAAAATTTGATAATAGACCATAAATGGATAAGGAATTTCAACAAAAATAAAGATAAAGAAAATTTACCCGGAATGAAAAAAATATTAAATCGATCAGTTCAGATTGCTCAGGAAAAATTGATCAAACTATCTATCGAATTATACAAACCGGATGTTTTGATAGAACCGGAAGTAGGAAATGTTGGCATATTCGATTTTTATAAAGCAAAAGAAATAATTAAAAAAGGATATATAGCTGCTGAAGCATTTATGAAAGAATATTAAAATAATAAGGAGAAATTTATGAGAACAGGATTTATTTTTGGAAACAGAATATTGGACATAGTTGTTGTCTCTTTGGTTGTTGCACAAACATTGAAAGTTATCTTTTATTTTTTCAAAGAGAAGAAATTGAATCTTAGAAAATATCTTGATACCGGAAGTATGCCGAGTTCTCATTCTGCCTCGGTTTCTTCTCTTGCTACAGCAGTGGGGATATCGGAAGGGGTAGATTCTGTCTGTTTTGCTATCAGTTTAATATTTTCTCTTGTTGTTATGTATGATGCCACCGGAGTTCGCCAGGCAGTTGGTAAACAGGCTGTTGTCCTAAATAAAATGATAAATAATATTCGCAAGAAGGAAAATTCGGTGCTTTTTGAAGAAAATATGAAGGAATTAATTGGTCATACTCCCCTGGAAGTTTTAGCCGGTGCTGCTCTTGGAGTAACGATTGCTTTCGTGATGAGTTAAAAATATTGGTTTTAAATGAATAGCATTTATTATTTTTTTAAAAAGGAATTTTAAGAATGCAAAAAAAACGAAACTGGTTTGATGTTTAAATTACTGAAAAAATAATGATAAATCATACTTTTATTTGTCGCACGAGATTGATGGAAAAATCGCTTATATGTTGTAAAAGCAATGTTGTAATAGCAGCGGATGATCTTTCCGAGATTAACTTATTTGTTACAGAGTTCAACTCTGCTGTTCTTTACCAAAATTTATTACAGAACGTTGTAAAATGATTTTCGAAGAAATGTTATTTAAAAAATCAAAGGGACAAGATATAAAGTCGTTACTATGACAAAAAAGACTTTACACGAAACCTGATGATTATAAAAAGGAAAAAATATCAAACTAAAAAGGAGGAATAATTATGTTTGATCTATTGAAAAAAACAATGTTAACAGGAATTGGCATCGCTTCGATGACTAAAGAGAAAATTGAGGAACTCGGTAAGAAAATCTCGGAAGAAAGTAAGCTTACCGAAGAAGAAGGGAAGAAAATGGTTAATGATCTGCTAAAACAATCTGAAAAAGCAAGAGAGGATTTGGAAAATCAAGTTCAGAAACTTGTAAAACAGGCTTTGGAAAAATCAAATATTCCGACTTGGGAAGATTTGAACAGATTAGAAAAAAGAATTATAAAACTGGAAAATTTAGGAAAAGAAACAGACAAATAATGATACGAAAAATAGGGTCGATTGGAAACACTTATCGCCATATAAACCGTTATCGGGAAATCATAATTGTTCTTTTTAAGCATGGTTTTGGTGATTTGATCACCAATTCTCAAATTGAGAAATATCTTGATTTTGGTAAGAAGTTTATTCCCAATAAAAAAATTGGGGATACAACCTCATTATCTCGATGGGAAAGAATCCGAATTGTCTTGGAGGAACTGGGACCTACTTTTATTAAATTCGGGCAAATTATGAGTAATCGCCCGGATATTTTACCGGAACCTTTGTTGGCTGAACTTGAAAAACTTCAGGATACAGTTCCTCCAATGCCAAATGAAGAAGCCAAAAAAATGATAGAACAAGAATTGGGGAAACCAATTTCAGAACTTTTCAAAAATTTTGAGCAGAAACCTATAGCTTCTGCTTCCATATCCCAAGTTTACCGAGCAGAACTATTCAGTGGAGCACAAGTTGCGATTAAAGTTCAACGTGCCGGAATTCAAAAAATGATCGAAACTGATTTGGAAATAATGTTTCACTTTTCCCTTTTAATGGAAAAACACATTACTGAAATGGAAATATTAAATCCGGTTGAAACGGTAAAAGAATTTGAACGCTCTATCCACAAAGAAATTGATTTCAATATTGAAGCTTCCCATATAGAAAGATTTTCCAGAAATTTTCGAACCGATATGACTATCTATGTTCCCAAAGTTTATAAGGAATATTCAACAAAAAAAATCCTGACAATGGAATTTATCAACGGCATCAAAGTATCAAACCTAAAAGCTTTAAGAGAAGCGGGAAATGACCCTTTGCTTATTGCAAGTCAAGGTTGTGATCTTATTTTAAAACAAATATTTGAACACGGCTTTTTCCACGCTGATCCTCATCCTGGGAATATTTTTATCTTGAAAGATAATGTTACTTGTTTTCTTGATTTTGGAATGATGGGGTCTTTGTTGCCCAAGTATCAGGATTATCTCGGAGATATTGTTTTGGGATTCGTGAACAACGATTCGAAGAAAATTAGTGAAACGTTTCTTCGACTTACAGGAACTTATAATATCGAAAATCGGGATCAATTGGAACAACAAGTTTCCGAGCTGGTCAATCAATATGCTTATGTTTCTTTGAAAGAAATAAAGGTTGGTGAACTTTTAAACAAACTTTTCGGAATATTGATAGATTTTAAATTAAGATTGCCTTCGAATTTTTATTTGCTTTCAAAAGCGTTGATAACTATTGAGGGAGTCGGAACGAAATTAGACCCTGATTTTGATATGGTTAAGCACATTAAACCTTTTGCAAAAAAGTTACTTAAAAAGCGATTGGATCCATTTAAATTGGCAAAAGATATGTATGCATCTGCGACGGACTTTCGTTTTTTACTTAAAGATTTTCCTTTTGAAATCAAGGAAATAATCAGGCAGGTTAAAAAAGGAAAATTGAAGGTTGAATTTGAACATAAAGGTTTGAATCCAATGCTTGTTACTCTCGATCAAATTAGTAATCGTATTGCTTTTGCCATTGTTCTGGCATCTCTCATAATCGGTTCATCTTTAATCGTGCTTTCAAAAATTCCCCCTCTGTGGAACGGGGTCCCGATAATTGGAATTGTGGGCTTTTTAGGAGCAGGGATTATGGGTTTTTGGTTACTGATTTCGATATTGAAGCATGCTAAGATGTAGCCTGATTCTTATTTCCATTTCCGATATTTTTTTTTAAATGTATGATTCTTCTGTTGTAACTCTGAATATTGATAATTTTTTCTTTATCTAATTTTCTATTGGTTCCGGATGAATAGTTACTTCAATACTTTTTTCACTTTTAATTTCATTTTCTATTTTAGTAATTAATGCGTGAGCATCTTTGAGACTCATTTTCGAATTTAAAAGAACATGGAATGTTAATTCCGAGTGAGTAATATAATTATGAATATGAAAATTATGAGGGCTAATATTTTCTTTTGCAATTTCGAAACTAATATTTTTAATATAATCAACCGTATCGGGAGTTGGTGCTTCACCTAAAATTTTATCAATCGTTTCTTTAATAATGGTAAAAGCAGTATAGAAAATAATTAGTGAAATTATTATGCCCAAAATTTCATCAATAAAGGCACAATATTTTTTTAAGAAAATTCCAATAAGTATAATTAATGATGAAAACGCATCACTTCTATGATGCCAACCGTCAGCTTTTACCGCCGTATTACCGGATTTTTTCCCAATCCAAAAGGCATACTCTGCCATAATTTCTTTAATTATGATTGAGATTATAGTTACGATAATGGCTAATTTCCCAAAATCAATTTCCACTCGATTGAGATAATTTACGATTGAGTCTTTAAAAAATGATATTGAAACTAAAAATAGCAAAAAACCAATTATTAAAGTGCTGATAAGTTCATATCTTCCGTGTCCGTAAGGATGTTTTTCATCAGCCGGTTTTTGAGAAAATTTAGTCCCGATAATTAAAACAAGAGAGGAAAAAGAGTCAGATAATGTATGCCATGAATCGGCAATTATTGCAATGGAGCCGGTTTGAATTCCGGCATAAAATTTGATAATGAAAAGTAAAACATTACCGACAATAGATACAATTCCCTCTTTGAAAACTAAAGCCCGGTTTTTCATTAAGATAATTCCAAAACTTTTTTTACTAACTTTTCAATACCGGTAAATACTTCATAAAATGCAGCATTGTTCATAAAAGCAGGTGTTGTTACGATTTTAAGTTTTTCATCGACAACTATTTCCGAGGAAGGATAGGGGGTGTTTTTTGCTCCGATTTTTTGAACTTCTTCACCAATTTTTTCATCTAATCCAACCGTTACGTTTACTCCTTTTTCTCCGAAAATTAAAGATAGCAAAACCGGAAAAATACAAATCCCGCCGATTGGTTTTCCTAATTTATTCATCTCAAAAAGTAATTCTTTTAATTGGGGAGTGATTGTTCCGGCAAATCCTTCTTCCAAAAACGTTGAAAGATTTTTTGCTGCACCTGTTCCGCCGGGGAGAATTATGGCATCTAAATTTTCTGCTTTGGCTTCGGACAGGGGTTTGATTTTTCCACGAGCGATTCTGGCTGCTTCTATTAAAAGATTCCTGCTTTCGGGAACAGTTTCTCCGTTAAAATGATTTACTACATCTTTCTGTTTTGTGTCGGGAGCATAAATATTTATTTCCGCCTTGTATTTTGATAATGCTAAAATTGTATAAACTGATTCATGAATTTCCGAACCGTCTTTATGTCCGCTTCCGGCTAAAATCACACCAACTTTTGTCATAATTACCTCTGTTTTTATTTTTTCTGATTTTTAAAATACGCTTGTTCTTCCAATAAATCTTCCAACAATTTTTCAAATTTCCAATTGATATTATGTTTTGTTTCAAGGCAAAAAATAGGACGTTTGATATTTTTTGGGAAATGCTGTAAGGTTTTATTTACATCTTTATCTGAAAATCCCGCGAGCATCATTACTTTTGTTTCATTTTCGACAAAATCGTTTTTTCTGTTTTTTAAATTTTCTAAAATCGTTAAATCTTTATTCATACTTATGATTGAAAAATTATCGCGAAAGATATTCCTCATCTCATTTTTAATTATTTCAATTTCGTTTTTTTTATATCCATAAGAAATAAAATTTTTCATTATAAAACTCCCCTTCTTAATTTATGAATCAATGAAATATTTTCGGATTTATTTTGCAAATTCTTTTTTTATAAAAAAATTGACTATAATAGATGAGAATTCATTTTAAAAAAAAACTAAGGATTGGAAATGAAAGATTTAACGAGAAAAGATTTGAAAGAGCTTACCAAGTTGAAAATAAAAAAGTATAGAAAAGAGCGGAATCAAGTCATTATTGAAGGGAAGAGAGCAGTTCAACAAGTTATTGATAACAAAATTAAAATCAATAAAATAATAACTTCGGGAGAAAATATTATTACTGAAAACATACCTGACCATCTCAAAGATAAAATTTTTGAAATCTCAAGAAATGACTTAAAAAAACTAACTTCTTCCGAAAATCCGCAAAGTATTTTGGCTATAATTGATATTCCAAAATTGGAAATGATAAAAGATAACTTTATCTTATATTTGGATGGGATTCAAGACCCCGGAAATTTAGGAACGATAATGAGAACTGCTTTAGCTGCCGATGTTGACGGCGTAATACTTTCTCCGAAATGTTGCGAGTTGTTTAATCCAAAAGTTATCAGATCATCTTTGGGAGCAGTTTTTACAATACCGACTTTAGTTGAAAATCAGCAATGGCTTATAGAACAAAATGCAATTAAAATATCTACAGTTTTGGAAAATGCTGAAAATTTATTTGAATGGAAACCCGAGAGAAACAAATATATTCTCATTATTGGTTCAGAAGCAACAGGGATTTCGAAAGATATTATTGATAATTCTGATGTTAAAATTACAATTCCCATGTCAAATAAAATGGAATCTTTGAATGCTGCGGTGTCAGCGGCGATTTGCATGTTCGAGATAAAACAGAAAATGAATTCGTATTAATCGGTTACACAAATGAGCAAAGAAATATAGCAAATATAATTAAGTAGTCTTTAGATAAAAAAATAAATGGTTAATGAGCTTGAAGAGTTGATAAATAAATTTAAACCTTAAAAAGTTCAATGCTCCATTATATAATGGAGCATTTTTTTGTTTATTAATTCACTTCCCAAAGAAATTGATCATCGACTTCTAAAATATTATTTTGATCACCGGCATTGATTTGGGTATTGTCGGTAAAGACAATTGTAAAAGTATAGTAAAAATGATTATTGATACTTGAAGGTAAAATCCTAAAATAATCGGTTTCATTTGGCTCTAAAAAGTTGGGCAAAATATTCGCTGATGAGCTAAAATCCCCATTATCAAAATGTTGGGTAAAGCTAATTGTTTTTATCGTTTTATCAGAGTTATTTATTACTTTAAGCGAGGCGGTTGATGGGTTGAAATAGGCGGATATTGTTTTATTTGCTTCAACATTTAGATAGGTAAAGTGATTATCATTTTCTAAGCAATAAGTTTCACCATCAATCCCAACTTTTACTTTTTTTGTATTGTCAGTAAAAAGGAATTGTTTGCCGGTATCAATTGATAATTTATAACTTTCATTTCCCTGTAAGGTTATATCTTTATTATCAGTTGTAATATAGACATTGTGATTTGTTTTGTTGATAAATTTAATATCACCTGTAGATGAACATCCGGCTAACAAGATAATACTCAGAGCCGTTAAGATTAATATTTTGATTTTCATTTTTCCACTCCTATTGTGTTTTTTACAATTTCCAATACTTTTTCTGCAGTTGGTATTTCTTTTAAGAGAAATATCTTATTGTCATTTATTGATGAAATTAATGACTGCGTATATTTGTCAATACTAATGAAAATAATCACGAAATTTCCTTTACAATTGTTTTTAACGTGATTAATCGTAGTAAGAAGATATTTATCATGATAATCTTGATGAATAATTATGACCTGAAAATTCTGTTTTTTTTGAAGGTAAAAGATTTCATCAACAGAATGTGATTCTGTGAGTTCAAAGAGTTCATTTTTAATTTTGGCTTTTAATTCTGAAAATTTATCTTGTTCTTTTGAACAAACCAAAAATTTAGTGGATTTTGGAATAAATCTTCTAATAGAATAAAGAGCGAAAAGTTCTTCAACTATTTTCTCAAAGTCTATCATATCAAAAGGTTTTTGTAAAATTTTTATTCTTTTCTTTTTATCATAACTAAGATAATCATCATTAATTTTGTTGTATAAAATCAAAAAATAAACATGTGAAAATTTCTCCACCAAATTTAGAAAAAGCTCTTTATTTTTAATAGCTAAATCATTATCAGCAATAATTAAAAACGGATTATCATTGATGATTTTCGACTCTATATCTTCCAGATTTTTAATTAATTTTGGGGTGAATACGGAAGTTTCTTCAAAATAATTAATTATTATTGAAGATATTGTTTCACTTTTTTGAAGGATAAATACAATCTTTTTAAAATTTAGTTTGGGCTTGTCAATTTTCCTACCATCTGAATCTAAAGAATAATATATATTATTCTTAAAAACAAAATCATCAATTGCATATTGTTCTATAGTCTCACGTAAATCAGTGCTTACCATAAAATTTGTAAAAGCATAAAGATTGTTGGAGATATGTACAAATTTTGCTGAAATGGTAAATCTTTTCAAAGGCAATTTAAGATTTATTCCGTAAATAATTTTATCAAAATAATCGGAACGATGCGAAAAATTGCCTTCAAAATAAATAAATTCCGGAGTTAATTTAACAATTTTTTTATACTGAGGAATGTTGTTAATTTTAAATTCAAGGTTAATATTATCGGATGTTTCGGGAATAATCTCATATTTTTCTTTCTTAATTTCCATATCGGTCGGGATTGAAAACAAATAACAATTTTGATTATTTAGATTTACTCTTTTTAGAAACTTACTACTAAAGATATATTTATGTAGTTTGAACTTTTGAACAAATTCTATCGAACCTTTTATTTTGGCATATCCGGAAATTAGATTATTTAAAACTATCGGTTCAAACTCGGAGAGATAAATTCCTTTACTATCAGCGTGAATTATAAAAGCGGAAGCATTTTTTCCACTGATTTTTATAGAAAATTTGTAGGGTTTATTTACCAGATCAAACAATAAGTCGATAACTTTTTTTTTCTTACCAAATCCTAAATTAAAAAACATAAGTTACTCCTTTGACCTAATTATTAAATTTTTATAGACCTTAAAAGCAGTTTCGACTTCCGCAGCAAAAAATTTACCATCATCTTGTTTTTTTAGATTTTCTAAATAGAAGTTATATTCGTTTTCCAATTCCGGAGTATCGGAGATTAATCTTTTTGACATGATTTCAAATGCTTTTGCTAAAAGTGTCTCGGAGTGCGAACCACCTCGTTTAGCTAAATATGCTGATCGATTATAATGAGCTATCGCTTTTTCATAGGATTTTGAACTTAAATACATTCCGGCAAGCATCCAATGTGAACGAGCCAAATTAATGTCACCTAAGTCTAATTCTTTGACTAATTTCAGATGATGTCTCGCTGCTTGATAACCAATAAATGTTAAAGTGGGATTAATCTCAATATTTTTTTCACCCCATCCATCCCAACAAAAAGAAGCAATATCAAAAGATATATAAACTTCTTCCATCTTTAGTTTTTTTGTCAATTCAGGATTGAATATTTCATTTTTATTGGCATTAAATTCTGCAAATTCAACACCGGTTTGACCAAATACCACCGCTGAATTAATATCTTTCTTTTTCCAATAAAGAGCATTTTGAAGATCACCAAAAATATTTACAGCTGTTAGAGGTTTTGTTTTTTTGATGATATAATTAATCACATCAAAAATATTTTGTGTTTTTGTCATTTCAAAAGCGTCTTTAAAAATTTCTTTTCGTTTTGCTAATTCTAAAGAATCGCGGATTGCCGTTGAATCGATAAAAGCTGAATCTGTTAGAGTAGAATCGGTTTTGAGAGAATTGATTTGAATGGAATTAACTTTAACAGAAAGACTATCAATTTTAATATTTTGATCAGATTCAATTCTAATAGAATCCGGAGTAGTCTTTTTTATTGTTAAAGAATCTTCACTTGAAAATAAAGATACACAGATTATCAGTAAAATTATTAAAATTAAAATATTCTTTTTTCCTGTCATTATATTCTCCTTATGGAATTCAAAAAATAAGATTAAATTTCTGTAAAGCATTTTGTTCTTTTGCAAAATGAATTCCATTCATTTTCGTTCTTGACAAAAATTTAGTTAAATGAATAAATCAAAATTAAACAAGAGAGGTAAAGATGAAATTGTTTTTTTCTGTGATAATGATAGTATGTGTTAATCTGGCTTTTGCTGTTAAACCGATAAAAATCGGAGCTATTTTTGCACTAACCGGATCTGCTTCAATTCATAACAAATATGGTTCTTCAGTCTTAAAAGTTGCTGTTTCCGAACTGAATAAAAAGGGCGGTCTTTTAGGGAAAAAAATAAATCTGATCTTTTATGATAACCACAGCACTGCTTTAGGTTCGAAAATTGCTGCTGAAAAAGCAGTAAAAGATAGTGTGGTTGCGGTAATTGGTGCTTCTTGGAGTTCTCATTCTTTAGCAATTGCTCCGATATTACAAAAGAACAAAATTGTTGAAATTTCCCCAATGTCAACAAACCCAAAATATACTTTGATTGGTGATTACATTTTTCGAGTATGTTTTAATGATATATTTCAAGGCAAAGCAATTGCTAAATTTGTTCATCAAAATCTTAAAGCTAAAAAAGTTGTTGTATTTACTAATGAAGAAAATTCATACAGTCCGACACTTTCTAAAGCATTTATCAAAAATTTTACTAAGTTAGGCGGAAAAGTTTTGGACGAAAGAGGCTATTTAGAAGAGGTTACAAATTTTGATGACTTATTTATAAATTTTTCTAGTATTAATCCTGATATAATAGTTTTAACCGGTTATGAAAGAGACGCATCTTTTATCATCAGACGAGCCAGAGATTTAGGAATAAAAACCACTTTTGTCGGCGGAGACGGATTTTCAGAAGCTATGTTTAATTATGAAAAAAATGCTTTGGAAGGCAATTATTTTGTTGCTGAGTGGAGTCTGGAAACAAAAACAAAAGAAAGTAAAAAATTTATAGATCTGATGGAGAAAAAACAATCAGGGGAAATAGTCTCGACAATGGCAATTTATTACGATTCAATACAAATATTGTTTGAAGCAATTAAAAAAGCAAATTCCATAAACTCAACAGAGATTAAAAATGCTTTATATAAAATTAAAAATTATCCCGGAGTTACCGGTCCCATCACTTTTGATAAAAACGGTGATGCTAATAAACAAATTGTAATTCTCCAATTCAAAGGGAAAGGAGTAAAATATATTACTTCAATTTCTCCAAATTAAAACCAATATAAAGAGGTAATTTTGACTCATAAAAATATGTTGAAAAATCGCGTTTCACGTCTAATTATATTTACATTTTTGATAATTTCCTTTTTTTCCTTAATTATTCAAATGAAACTTCAACATCGGAGAAAATCTAATTATATTAAAAATGCAAAAGTTTTTTTAAAGACGATTGTAAAATTAAATAATAAAGAACTTACAAACGAACTTTTTGAGAAGAGAATTGCGGCTATTAAAATACGTTCAGATGCTTTGAAAAAGATACACTTGATAAAAGCTATTATCGTTTATGATAAAGAGAAACGCATTGTCTATAATTCTTCTGATTTTAAAGAAAAAATTACCCTATTACCAAATGAAAATGAATGTTTTAAAATTCTAAAATTGGATAATACCGAATGTTTGGAATATTTCACAAAATTAGGATTATCTTCTCAAGTTTTTGGATATATTAGAATATTTTATTCATTAGAAGAAATTAATCAGTCCCAGATTTTTTCTTATTCTTTTTTTAGTCTGTTTTTGCTATTTATTTTTGTTTTTCTCATTATATTCCAACAATACTATCTTAGGAAAATATTTATTGATCCTTTGACAAAGTTAGAAAAAGCAATGCAATTGATTTCTTCAAAAAATAAAATCGGGACGACAATAAAAATTAAAAGTAATGATGAAATAGAATCTTTGGCAAATTCGTTTAATCAGATGTCGCTTAATCTAAAAAAATCTTATGAAGAAATTTCTCAAAGTAAAGAAAGATTTCATGTTATTTTTAATCAAACCTTTCAATTAATTGTCTTACTCGATAAAGACGGAAATCTTCTCGAAGCTAATCAAACCGGATTATCTTTTATTGGAGCTACAGAAAATATTTATTCAGGAATGCCTTTTTGGGAAACTCCTTGGTGGACATATTCAAAAGAACAGCAAGAACATTTAAAAAACGTTATTAATAAAGTTAAAAAAGGCGAATTTATCCGCTTTGAAGCTTATTATCCTTTAGAAAATGGTAAAGCATATGTTGATTTTTCCGTAAAGCCTTTATTTGATAAATCAGGAAATGTTATTCAAATGATTGCGGAAGGTAGAGATATTACCGACAGGAAAATTGCAGAAGCTCAACTTTCTCAAGCTCAAAAAATGGAAATGGTTGGAACTTTAGCCGGAGGATTAGCTCATGATTTTAATAATCTCCTTGCCGGGATTTTAGGCTCTGTTTCGATAATTAAAATGAAACGCAAATTGAAAAAAGAATTTTCAGCGAAAGAATTCGATAACTATATTGAAATTATTGAGAATTCCGGAGATAGAGCTGCAAATTTAGTCCAACAACTATTATCAATGTCTCGAAAGCAAGAGTTAGTTTTTACCAAAATGGATTTGAACTATTCTATCAAAAATATTATTAAAATCATCAAAGGCTCTTTAGACAAATCCGTTTCATTTAATTTTGAATTTGGAGAACCGGCTATTGTTAAAGCGGATCCGGTTCAAATGGAGCAAGTCTTTCTTAACCTTTGCGTAAACGCTGCTCACTCAATGACTATTATGCGTCCCAGAAATCAAAAATGGGGTGGCAAAGTTTTTATTCAAATAGACAAATATCGTCCTAATGAAAAATTTCTATCAGAACACAAAGAATTTATTGATGGTGATTACGTTAGAATTTCTATTAAAGATCAAGGTGTCGGAATTGATGAAAAATATATAGAGAAAATTTTTAATCCGTTTTTCACAACAAAAGAAAAAGGGAAAGGAACGGGTTTAGGATTAGCGATGGTTTATAGTATTATCAAACAACATTCCGGCTATATTTATGTTAATTCTCAAAAGGGGATTGGTTCCGAATTCCAAATTTATCTTCCGGCAGTTAAAGAAAAAGCTGAAATTATAGAAGTAGGAGAAAATGAGGATTTCGAACTTACAAAAGGAGAAGGATTAATTTTAATTGTTGATGATGAAGAAATATTGCGAATTACGGTGAAATCAATTTTGGAAGAAGTTGGCTATTCAACAATTATGGCGGTAAACGGGAAAGAAGCTATTCAAATATATGAAGAAAGAAAGAATGAAATTTCTTTAGTTTTATTGGATATGGTTATGCCAATAATGTCAGGGAAAGACACTTTTATTGAATTGAGAAGAATTAATCCAAATTGTAAAATAATTTTATCTTCAGGTTTCAAAAAAGATGAACGGGTGCAAGCAATAATTAATCTGGGTGTTAATGCATTTTTACAAAAGCCTTATGGATTTAAAGATTTAGTCAATTTGGTTCAAAAAGTCTTGACCTCTTAGAACTGATTTTTATAATTTGGAAATGTGATTGTTAAGTTAATAAAATCTGCCAATTAAGGCGGAGAAATAAAAAAGAGAGGTAATTATGAAAAAAAGAGTATTTATAGCAATGTTACTTATGGCTGTAATTGGAATTGCTTTTGCATCTCCAATCAAAATTGTAACATCGCCTTGGGAACCGTATGAATATAACGAAAACGGTCAATTAAAAGGAACAGATGTTGAAATTGTAAAAGAAGCTTTTAACAGAATGGGAGTTGCTGTAAAAATTGAAATGTATCCTTGGTCAAGATGTCTGAAAATGGTTAAAAGTGGAGAAGCAGAAGGGATTTTTACTTTGAGCATAAATCCAAAGAGAGAAGAATTCTTAATTTATCCCGAAGAAGGAATTAACTATAGCGAAAATGTTTTCTTCTTCAATAAGAAAAAACCTTTTGAATTTGACGGGACTTTGGAAAGTATTAAAGGAAGATTAGTTGGAACCACCAGAAATTATAATTATCGTGCTGATTTTATGGAATCAAATTTATTTAAAAAAGATGCAGCGGATTCCGATTTAGCGGGGATTAGAAAAATTGCCAATGGAAGAGATGATTTATTTATTTGTGATAAGTTGGTCGGAAGTTCTTTGGCAAGACGGGAAGGTGTTCTTTCCAAAATATCATTTATTAAAAAACCACTTTCAAAAATAAAAATGTTTTTAGCTTTTAGAAAAAACAATCCTAAAAATGTGCAACTTGCTAAAGATTTTGCGAAAGCTATCAAATCAATGAAAAAAGATGGTACTTATAAAAAAATCTTAGATAAATATCTCAAATAAACCTTTAGAGCCTCGTTAAGCGAGGCTTTTTTTATTCATAATTTTTTTCAAAACAATTAAAATTAATATCTTGCAGATAATTTTTTGTGAATTCTAAAAGTTTTGACTTTTGGTAAATTATATATTGGATTTGTTAAAAAGAAGAAAATGGTTATTATTTAAGATCTATTAATTAAAGTAGATAAAAAATAGAGGTAGTTATGGGAAAGAAACTATTTGTAACAATGTTGTTCATAATAGTAATTGCTATTGTTTCTGCAACTCCAATTAAAATTGTAACATCGCCTTGGGAACCGTATGAATATAACGACAACGGCCAATTGAAAGGGACAGATGTTGAAATTGTAAAAAGAGCTTTTAACAGGATGGGGATTGCTGTAAAAGTTGAAATGTACCCTTGGTCAAGATGTCTAAAAATGGTTAAAAGTGGAGAAGCAGAGGGGATTTTTACTATAAGTATAAATCCAAAGAGAGAAGAATTTTTACTTTATCCGGAAGAAGGAATTAACTATAGCGAAAATGTTTTCTTTTTCAATAAGAAAAAACCGTTTGGATTTGATGGAACTTTGGAAAGTCTTAAAGGGAGATTAATTGGGACAACTATGGATTATAATTATGGTTCTGATTTCCTGAAATCGAAATTATTTAGAAGAGATGAGGCTGCTACAGATTTATCAGGTATAAGGAAAATTGCTAATGGAAGAGATGATTTATTTATTTGTGATAAATTAGTTGGAATTTTTTTGGCGAAACGTGAAGGTGTCCTTTCAAAAATTTCTTATATAAAAAAACCACTTGCAATAAGAAAGATGTTTTTAGCTTTTAGAAAAAACAATCCTAAAAATGTTAGGCTTGCAAAAGATTTTTCAAAAGCTATCAAATCAATGAAAAAAGACGGAACTTATAAAAAAATCTTAGATAAATATCTCAAATAAACTTATGAGAGCCTCGTTAAGCGAGGCTTTTTTTATTCATAATTTTTTTCCAAAACAATTCAAATTAAAACCAAATAATTTTCAGACAATTTTAAAAATATATTTTATATAGAAATAAAGACTTGCAAGAAATGAGTTATTCCTAAAATTAGAAAAATAAATAAATTTTAAGAGGTAATACAAATGATAAAAATAGGAAAATGGAATAATCTGCAAATCACAAAAGAATTGACTTTTGGGATTTATCTGGATGGAGAGGAAAGTGGCGAGATTCTTCTTCCCAAAAAATATATTCAAAGTGATGTCCAAACAGGAGATTTTATCGATGTTTTTGTTTATTATGATTCGGAAGATAGAATAATAGCAACTACGCAAAAACCTTTTGCTCAAGTCGGAGAGTTCGCTTTTTTAAAGGTAGTTGATGTCAATTCAATGGGAGCATTTTTAGATTGGGGACTCCAAAAAGACCTTTTTGTTCCGTTTAGAGAACAGAAAGTTCAAATGACAAAAGGAAACTCTTACTTGGTTTATATCTATCAAGATGAAGTGAGTCAAAGAATTGTCGCTTCAGCAAGGATTAGTAAATATCTTAATGATGATGGCAATGATTACATTCAGGGAGATGAAGTAAATTTTATCGTCTATAAAGAAACAGAGATTGGCTATAAAATTCTTATTGAAAATAAATTTCTTGGAATGATATTTAAAAATGAAATTTTCGAAAAAATCCGACTTGGTCAAAAAATGAAAGGATTTGTAAAAGAAGTTCGACAAGATGATAAAATTGATGTTTCCTTAACAAATTTTGGATCGAATAGAATTGATTCTTCGAGTAAACAAATTTTGGATTTATTAAATAAACGAAATGGCAGTTTACCACTTTCAGATAAAAGTTCGCCGGAAATGATTTCTAAGTATCTGGGAATGAGTAAAAAAACATTTAAGAAATCTATTGGTAGTCTTTATAAAAACCATTTAATTACAATTAATAAAAGTGATATCAGATTGATAGAAAAGGAATAATGGAATTTAAGGAACGATTTTTATATCATATTTGGGATGGACAACATCTTAAAAAGAAATTAAAAACGATTTCCGGCGAAAAGATTGAAATAATTTTTCCCGGAAATTGGAATACGAATCGTGGTCCGGATTTTAAAAATGCAGTTTTAAAAATAAATAATGACGTCAAACACGGCGATGTAGAAATTCACCGAAAAAGTAATGATTGGAAAATTCATAAACACAATGAAGATCCTAATTTTAACTCGGTTATTTTGCATGTAGTTTATTTATTTAATGAAAAATCACCCTATACTATTAAAGAAGATTCTGAGAAAATTCCAATTTTTGAGATGAAATCTTCTCTTGATGAAAATATTAAGAAATTATTAGGAAAATATTCAAATGAAGATTTTGTCCCAAAAGCTGAAAAATGTTTTATTAAAGAAAATTATAGCGAAGATGAGCAGAAAAGCTATATTTATTCTTTGGGAATAAAGAGAATCGAGAGGCGTAAAAAACGACTGAATTCCGAGCTATTTTTTGTGGATTTTAATCAAATTATTTATTCCGGAATTTTTAGAGGATTAGGCTATTCTAAAAATAAATTCCAAATGGAGAATTTAAGTGAAGAGTTAAATTATCAAATGCTAAAAAAAATGTATGATGATAAAATTGAGCCAAACATTATTCTCTCAATCCTTTTATTTTCCTCTGATTTGATTAGAGAAAATTCAGCATTTTATAAAAAATATTATTGGCTTTATGAAAAATATCTTCAACAAAATATTTTTAAAAAGAAATTGGATATCAATTGGAATCTTTTTCGAATTAGACCGGCTAACCATCCTGTAAATAGAATTTTTAACATCTTCCCGTTCCTAATAAAAAGCTTTCAAACAAATCTGTTAAATGAAATTATTAATATATTCTCTTTTAGAAACGGTGTCTATAATGAAAAAATAGTTGAAGAAAGATGGTTCGATTTGTTTATAGTTAATCATAAAAATATAATCGGAAAAAGTCGCTTGAACGTTATTTTTTATAACATTATTTTGCCGACTATAAATTTGTTTTCAAAAAAAATGGGGTATAATTCGTTAACTAAATTTACAGATTTGCATATCCTAAATTTTAAGAAATTGCCCAGAAATAACATTTTAGAAATTATGGATAAATTCCTTCCTGAAAAATATAATTCTTCCAAATTAGAAATTTATAACCAGGGTCGAATTGCTTTATATTACGCATTTTGCCAATATCATCTTTGTGATTCTTGTAAAAATGAAATAAAAAAAATGTGTAATCAATAATTTTTATCAAATACCTAATTCATCCAAATTTAAGTTTTATCGTTGTAAACAAAATAATTTTTTTAATTACTTGACTGAAATAAATAAAAATACAAATTAATCATTAACGTGAAAATAAATAAGTTTGGTAAGGAGTTTATTTGATGATAAAAGTAATGATTGTTGACGATACTATTATTTATAGAAAAATATTAAAAGATGTTTTGCTTACTATTGAAGATACCGAAGTAATTGCTACTGCCCCAAATGGGAAAATAGCCTTAAAAAAAATTGAGACAAATAAACCTGACCTGATTCTTCTTGATGTAGAAATGCCCGTAATGGATGGTCTGGAAACTTTAATCGAAATAAAAAAACGTTATCCTGAAATTGGGGTAATTATGGTGAGTGGAATCAATGAGCGTCAGGCTAATATAACTCTGAAAGCCTTGGAAAATGGTGCTGTTGATTTTGTTGCAAAACCAATTGGGAATAAATTAGCGGAAAACGTCGCTTATCTAACTGATAATCTAACTCCGATTATCAAAATGTTTCAGTCTAAAAAAGATAGAAAAACTAGGATAACTAAAAGGATAATTCCGCACAGAACAGCAAAAGATGTTACGTCAAAACCTGCAACTCCCGGTATTTTAAACAAAACTCGCGTTCCTGTAAAATTTGACGTTCTTGTTGTTGGAGTTTCTACAGGTGGTCCGAATGCTTTAGCGGAATTTATCCCGCGTCTTCCTAAAAAACTGGGTGTTCCTGTATTGTTAGTTCAACATATGCCACCCATGTTTACTAAATCCTTAGCAAATCATTTGAATGCAAAATCAGCTATTGAAGTTGTTGAAGCATCTGATAGTGAAAGCATATTGCCCGATAAAGTATATATTGCTCCCGGCGGAAAACATATGGTTCTGCGGGTTGATCAAAAAACAAAAAAGCCAATTATCGGGATTATTGACACTCCACCGGTAAATTCTTGCAAGCCGTCCGTTGATGTCTTATTTCAATCGATATCACAGTATTATAAAGGAAATATTTTATCTTTAATAATGACCGGAATGGGAAGCGATGGTAAAAACGGGGTGAAAAAGTTAAAACGTATAGGTTGTTATAGTGTAGCGCAATCAGAAAAATCTTGCGTCGTTTATGGAATGCCAAGAGCTGTTGTTGATGAAAATTTGGCTGATGAAGTTGTGGATCTAAAAAATTTAGCGAGCAGAATTTCAGAGCTAATTACAAAAGTAAAACATTAACGGAGATATAATGTTATCATCCAAAATTGCTATCAATCACGAAGAATTTGAATTATTAAGAGAGTACATTCAACGCGAATGCGGTATTGTTGTTGGAGATGAAAAAGTATATCTGATTGAAAGTCGTTTGGCAAGATTAGTTGTAGAAACTAAAAGTAAAAACTTCAAAGAATTCTATTTGAAAGCCAAATCAGATATTTCAAAGAAAATTAGAAATAAAATCATTGATGCAATGACAACAAATGAAACACTTTGGTTTAGAGATGCAAAGCCTTGGACGGCAATCAAAGAAGTTATTATCCCAAAATTTATTAAAGACTTAAAATCCGGAAAGAAACGAACCATCAATATTTGGTCGGCAGCTTCTTCAACCGGACAAGAACCGTATTCGTTCGCAATGCTGGTTTTAGAAGCTATCAAAAGGGAACCGCGTATCAGAAAAGAACAATTTAAAATATTAGCTACGGATATTTCTCCGAGTGCCTTATTTATGGCTATTTCGGGAAGATATAATACGATTGCAATGTCTCGCGGAATGATACCTCAATTCAGAGATAAATATTTTGTTAAAAATGGTCAGGTAAGTGTAATTTCAGATGAGGTAAAATCAATGGTAACCTTTAAGAAATTTAATCTTCAACGTCCTTTTACCAAAATTCCGCAAAGTGACCTGATTTTTTGCAGAAATGTAGCAATATATTTCTCAGCGGATTTCAAGAAAGAATTATTTAAAAAAATACACCAGAAATTAAATAAAGATGGATATTTTATGTTAGGTTCAACTGAGAGTTTAATTGGATATTCTTCAGATTTTAATAAATTTGAATACAAGAAAGCTATTTATTATCAGCCAAAATAAGGGGCACGAGTGATGAAAATATTAACTGTAGATGATTCAAGAATGATAAGAGTGATAATTAAAAATACAATTAAATCTTTAGGATTTGATGTTGTTGAAGCAGCTAATGCAGATATTGCATTGGAAGTTATTGAAGAAAATCAAGATATAAATCTTATTCTTTTGGATTGGAATATGCCGGGAATGAATGGCTATGAATTATTAAAAATTCTCAAAAAAGATGAAAGATTTAAAAATATTCCGGTTATGATGGTTACAACGGAAGGTGAAAGGAAAAACGTTGTTAAAGCAATTCAAGCCGGAGCTGAAAACTATCTTACAAAACCATTTACTCCTGAAGATTTATCAACAAAAGTTGTAGAATGTTTAGGGTTGGCAAGTTTTGAAGAAGAAAATTTGGATATGGATTTGGACGATTTGGAATTATAAATATGTTTAGAAATAAGATAATCAACGAAATAAAAAACATTAAAGATATTCCCACAATGTTTCGAGTTGCTCTTGAAATTGAGCGATTAGCTCAAGATATTAATAGTTCTGCTTCTCAAATAGGACAAATAATAAAATTAGATCCGGCTCTGACTGCAAAAGTTTTAGCTGTTGCAAATTCAGCAGCGTATGCTTCAACTCATAGAATAAGCGATCTCAATCAAGTTATTTCAAGACTTGGTTTTCCAACGATTAGGAAAATAGCTCTTTCGATTGCCGTGATGAATACTTTTAAAAGCAAATACATTGATTATGATAAATTCTGGATTCACTCTATTACAGTAGGTTATACGGCGATGTATATTCATAAATTGGCAAATCCTATGAAAAAGAATGAGGAAGTTTATACGGCCGGTATTCTTCATGATATTGGGATTCTTATTTTAGATCAATATTTCCCTGATTTATATCGAAAAGTTTTTGATATTGCTTCAAAGAAAAAAGCGGATCTGCAATTTGTTGAGCAAAAAATATTGGGAATTGATCATGCAGAAGTTGGACAGATTTTATTCGAAAACTGGAAATTACCGGAAAAAATTATTGAAGTTATCAGATATCATCATTCTCCTCAAAAAAGCACAAAAGAATTATATAATACTCGCATTGTTTATCTGGCGAATTTTATTTGTAATAATAGAGGAATAGATAACGGAACCGGTTTTTTCCCCGAAAGTTTTTATGATGATATTTGGGAAGATTTAAATCTACCAATTGATGAAATTCAAAACATTATTGATGATGTAGAAAAAGATACAAATTTAGCAAAAGACTTATTAAAATTAGGAGGTTTGTAGTGCTTACACTATTATTTATAAATCCAAAAAGAGTTAAGTTTCCTAAACTCAACGATGTTGATGAATTTATAATTTCTGAATGCGATAACATAGATACTGTGAATATTACGAGTTTTGACGCCATTTTAATGACAGAATCTATAGAAAAAGAACAGCTCAAAGAATTAAAAAGAAAAACTAATTTTAGATTTATACCGTTTATTTTAATGAAACAAGATAAAACTGAAAAAAATAGTGGTGAGATTAAATTTAATTTAATTACTAAATTTCCTAATAATGAAAATGAACTATTCCCGATTCTTAATAAAATAAAAAAAATCATTGAAGTTGCCAATAACTTTAATTATAAGGCGATTGAACCATTTAAAGAAACAATTCCGGAAGTTTTTTCGACTATGGCATTTTTGGAAGCTAATTTAGTTGAATCTTATATTGATTCAAACAATTCTATTTATGATGAAATTTCGGCCAGTCTATCTCTTACCGGTTCAAGGCGAGGGATTTTAGTGATCACTTTTTCAGAAAAATTGGCTAGAAAGATGATTGCCAGGTTTATTGCGGTGGAAGAAGACGGGTTGACCAAAAGCGAAGTTTATGATGGTGCCGGTGAGATAATAAACATAATTGCCGGGAATGCTAAAGCTAGAATGAATGATTTAAAAGACCATTTTGATCTTTCGGCTCCATTTGTCGTTTCAGGGAAAGATCATAGTATTTATATTCAGAATGATTTACCATGCGTAACCATGGTGTATAACATAGAAGGTGAATATTTTGCTTTTAAATTATTTTTAATGTCGCTAAAAAGTAAAAAGTAAGTTTTGTTGCTTAATGGAAAAATTAATCAAAATTGTTATCTAACGATGGTAACAATTTACAAGTTACGGAGTGAGTTATGAAAAAAGTATTTTTAATTGCAATAACATTAGTTGCGGTAGCATTGTTATTTACCGGCTGTGGAAAAACACAAGCAAATGGAACAAAGGTAAAATATGTTACTATTGGAACCGGTGGAGTTACCGGAGTTTATTATCCAACCGGTGGAGCTATCAGTAGGATGGTAAATAAAAAATCAAGTGAATACGGAATTAAGGCAACAGTGGAATCAACAGCAGGCTCCGTTTATAATATAAACGGTGTTTTAAGTGGAGAATTGGATTTTGGCATTGCTCAATCTGATCGTCAATATCTTGCTTATAACGGTAAATCAAAAGAATGGACAACTCCACAAACTGAGTTAAGATCTGTTTTTTCTATTCACCCTGAATCAATTACTTTGATTGCAACTGAAAAAAGTGGAATCAAAACAATTAAAGATATTAAAGGAAAACATATCAATTTAGGTCCTGCCGGATCAGGAAATTTAGTTAATGCAATGGATATTATTAAAGCTATGGGATGGAAAGAAGGCGATGTTAAGGCAGAACATATCAAACCGGTTGAATCTCCGGGCTTAATTCAAGACGGTAGAATTGATGGATTTTTCTACACTGTTGGTCATCCTAACGGAAACATTAAAGAAGCTTGTGCCGGAAGAATCAAAGTAAGATTGGTTGACATTGTTGGTCCACAAATTGATGAATTACTTTCGACACATCCGTATTATGCTAAAACTATCATTCCTCACGAATTTTATCCTACTTCAACAAATGACAAAGACACTCAAACAATTGGTGTGAAAGCAACATTAGTAACATCGACAAAAGTTTCTGAAGATGTTGTTTACGCAATTACAAAAGAAGTTTTTGATAACTTTGAGACTTTTAAAACATTACATCCGGCCTATAAAGTTTTAACAAAACAAAATATGTTAGAAGGCCTTTCAGCTCCAATTCACAAAGGAGCTTTGAAATATTATAAAGAATCCGGTTTGATTAAATATATTAAACCTTCTTTGATTTTACCATAGTAATTAATTTTAATTACCTAAAAGGAGGAGTAATATCCTCCTTTTGTTTTAATTAAAATCAAATTCAAAAGAAGGAGTAATTATGAATGATAAAATTAAATTTGATGAAGAAATGAGTGAAATCATTAAGATAGATGAAGGTGAAATAAGAAAAGACAGAGCATTCGACAAGTTTATTGTTTCTGCTTTGCTTATTGGCTGGTCAATATTTCAAATGCTCCTGCCGACTGTTTTAATGTTGGATTCAATTGCTGTTAGAGCAATTCATTTAGCTTTTGCGATTTCAATTATATTTTTAACAATTCCGATGTTCAAAAAAAGAAAATGTAAGGTAAAGGCGTTATCCGAAAAAGGACATGTCCCGATTATTGATTATATTTTGGCAATTGTATCAGTACTTGCGGTTCTCTATATAATTATAGATTATTCAGGGATTATTGGAAGAGCCGGAAGACCGTTAAGTAGAGATTTGGTGATTAGCTTTTTGACAATAGTTTTAGTGATAGAAGCATCTCGAAGAGTAATTGGTCCTGCTTTAGGAATTATAGCTTTAGCATTTTCAGCCTATGCATTTTTAGGACCATATATGCCGGAGTTTATCGCTTTTAAAGGCATTTCGCTTTCTAAATATGTAACTCAATTGGTTCTTTCTACGGAAGGAATTTATGGAATTCCTCTTGATGTTTCAGCTCAAACAGTATTTCTATTCGTGCTTTTGGGTGCGATTCTCGATAAAGTTGGGGCAGGAACTTTCTTTAATGATTTAGCTATTTCATTATTGGGAAGATTTAAAGGCGGTCCGGCAAAAGCATCTGTTGTTTCCAGTGGATTTACAGGATTATTTTCCGGTTCTAGTATTGCTAATGTTGTTACAACCGGAGTTTTCACAATTCCCTTGATGAAGAAAGTCGGGTATCCTTCTAAAATTGCGGCTGCCACAGAAGTTGCTGCTAGTACAAATGGACAATTAATGCCACCAATTATGGGTGCGGCAGCATTTATCATTGCTGAATACTTAGCGATTCCCTATATAGATGTTATTAAAGCTGCAGCTATTCCTGCCTTTGTTTCTTATTTTGCGTTATTTTATATTACTCATTTAGAGGCATCGAGATTAAATATGTCAGGATTATCTAAAGAAGATGTTCCCAATTTTTGGGAAGTTCTAAAGAAAGGATATTATTTCCTGATTCCCCTAATAATTCTAATGTATCAATTGATGGTTTTAAGATATTCCCCAAAATTAGGTGCTTTTTATGCAATCTTAATCACTATTGGGATATTGCTAATTAGAGAAATTTATACTAAGAAAAATATTACTAAAGCTTTTATTTCAGCAATTAAAATTACCGGTAGAGGATTTGAAGCAGGGGCGAGAAATATGCTTGCAGTTGCTTTAGCTACAGCTACTGCCGGAATCGTTGTTGGTATTGTAAATATGGGTATTGGTAGTATGATTGTACAGATTGTAGAAGTTTTATCAATGGGTAATATCTTCTTATTGTTATTCATTACAGCTATTGCAAGTTTAATCCTGGGAATGGGACTTCCAACAACAGCGACTTACATTGTTATGGCTTCGATTACTGTACCTGTTATTGTTAATCTAAGTGCTAAAATGGGTGGAAATCCTATACCTGCAATTGCGGCACATTTATTCTGTTTCTATTTTGGGATATTGGCTGATGATACGCCACCGGTTGGGTTAGCCGCTTATACTGCGGCGGCAATAGCGAAATCTGATCCGATTGAAACAGGTATTCAAGGATTTATTTATGATTTGAGAACGGCTGCAATTCCATTTATGTTTGTATTCAATCCGGAATTAGTTCTGGTTGGTGTAACATCATTCTGGCAAGCAATGTTAATTTTTACCATGGCTGTTTTTGGTGCTTTCACTTTCACAAACTCTACTCAGGGTTGGTTTTTGGTAAAAAATAAATGGTGGGAAGCTCCGATATTTTTGGCAATTTCGATAATGTTTTTCTATCCTGCCATAATCACACGAATTTTTGATTTAGACTATTCATTACGATATTATATGTATCTTATTCCGATAATTCTTTATGTGCTAATGTATTTTAGCCAAAAAATAAGAGTAAAAAGAAAATTAGCTATCTCATAAGATGAAAAAATTTCAGATTATTTCTGAACTTGTTCCGTCCGGAGATCAGCCTCAAGCAATTTCTGAATTAGTAGATGGAGTTAAATCCAACGAAAAATATCAGATTTTGCTTGGGGTTACCGGTTCGGGAAAGACTTTCACAATTGCCAATGTTATTGAAAAAGTTAATAAACCTACAATAATAATTTCACACAATAAAACTCTTGCTGCTCAACTTTACGGAGAATTCAAACAACTTTTTCCTAATAATGCTGTTGAATATTTTATCAGTTATTATGATTATTACCAACCGGAAGCATATCTGCCCGGAAAAGATATCTATATTGAAAAAGATTCTGATATTAATGATCAGATTGAAAAACTGAGATTACGTTCGACAATGTCTTTAGCCGAGAGAAAAGATGTTATAATTGTTGCCAGTGTTTCCAGCATTTACGGATTAGGAATTCCTGAAGAATATCGAGAAGCAATGATAAAAATAAAATGTGGTGAAATTATTGATAGAGATGATTTTTTACGGCAATTAGTCAATATTCATTATGGAAGAAATGACGTGGCGTTTGAAAGAGGATGTTTTAGGGTAAAAGGTGATACTGTTGATGTTTATCCTGCTTATCTTGAAAATTCCATTAGAATTGAATTTTTCGGAGACGAAGTTGAAAAAATTTATCGCTTAAATCCCATTGATAATCATATTCTTGAGGAAGTTGAGGAATATTCTATTTTTCCCGCCAGGCATTTTATTATGTCTGAAGGAAGGTTAGAAAAGGCTTTGATTTCTATAGAAAATGAAATGAATGAACAAATTAAATATTTTCTTGATAATAACAAATTTGTAGAAGCTCAAAGAATTGAACAGCGAACAAAGTATGATATGGAAATGCTGAAAGAATTGGGATATTGTTCCGGGATTGAAAATTACTCCAGACATTTTAGTGGAGCAAAACCCGGCGAACCTCCATTTTGTCTTTTGGATTATTTTCCTAAAGATTTTTTAATGGTAATTGACGAATCTCACGTAACTCTACCTCAAATCAAAGCAATGTACGGCGGAGATTATTCTCGGAAAAAAAATCTTGTAGAATATGGTTTTAGATTGCCTTCCGCTTTTGATAATCGTCCCTTAAAATTTGAAGAATTCCTAAATAAAATTAATAAAGCTATTTTTGTTTCGGCAACACCTGCCGATTTTGAAATGAATCTCACTCAAGGAGTTTTTGTCGAACAAGTTATCAGACCAACCGGATTGTTAGATCCTGAAATTGAGATTCGTCCGATTAATACTCAAATTGATGATCTATTGGAGCAAATTAGAATTCGAACTGAAAAAAATGAGAAAGTCTTAGTTACTACTTTGACAAAGAGAATGTCGGAAGATTTAACGGAATATTTAGTGAAAGCCGGAGTTAAAGCTCGCTATCTTCATTCTGAAATAAATTCAATTGAACGAACTCAAATTATTCGCGATTTACGTCTCGGAGAGTTTGACGTTTTAATCGGAATTAACCTTCTCCGAGAAGGTTTGGATTTACCGGAAGTTTCTTTAGTAGCAATATTGGATGCTGACAAAGCCGGATTTTTAAGGTCGGAAAGATCCTTAATTCAAACTTCCGGGAGAGCGGCGAGAAATTCAGCAGGGAAAGTTATTTTTTATGCCGATGTTCAAACAGACGCTATTAAAAATACGATTAGAGAAACAAATCGAAGACGTGCCAAACAAATAAAATATAATGAAGAAAACGGTATCATTCCTAAGACGATAATTAAGTCAAAAGAAGAAATTATGCTCTCTACAAAAGTTGCAGAAGGATATGCAAAATATAATACCAAGAAAAATGAAAAAGCAGAATTCAAAAAATATCTTGATTTAGATAACGTTGATACAATTATTGACCTCTTAAAAAATGAAATGGAAAAATTAGCTAAAGAATTGAAATTTGAAGAAGCTGCCGAAGTTAGAGATCGGATTTCAGAATTAGAAAAAATTGCTAAAATAGGGGAGAAATAAAGATGTCTATAATTGATAAATTAAGTGAATCTGAAAAAACTTTAAAAGTATATTCCGTCGATAATAACGGGAAACAATTTATTGTTTATGAAGTAAGATTCAGTAATAACAAAGGTATCGCGAAATCAAGTTTGGAATTTATAAAGAAAGACTTTGTTAAGTATAAAAATGTTGTAATAATTTTTAATGCAAAATATATTGATTCTTCAACCACTTTTGCAAAATCTTTATATACGGATTTAAAAGAATATCGAAACGTATTCTTCGATAAAAGAGTTTATAAATTTGCTGTGATTGTTAAAGGATTTGTTAAACATAGAATGGTTATCGGAGCTTTTGACCTTTTATTTCAAGATAGCAAAGAAAGTATAAAAAAATTTAATTATTTTTCAAATCAAAAAAAAGATGATATTCTGAAATGGTTATTAACTTAAAAAAATACTATTTAGAACCATTTTAATTCCTCAAATAATTATTTTATAATTGAGAATTATACGAATCTAAGAAAATTAAAAATCTATTTAAAATCTAGGGTTGACAAAGAATAAAAATAAAATTGTTTTGCTCAATGATTAAAGTATAAAACAAATGGAGAAGTAAATGAAAAAACAAAATATAATAATAACAATTTTATTGTTGATTGTTGGAATGTTAAACGCAAACTCAATTTTTTCCTTTTATGGATTTCCAAATGAGCAAAAAAGTTTGGATACCTATAGTTTAGGAATGGGAGAAACCGGTTGCTCCGACTTATTTAGAGCAAGCACATCGTTAATGAACCCCTCACTCGCAGTAACAATTAATAACGTTAATTATGCAACTGCCATAAAAGCCGGTTATGTGAAATATGAAGATAATCTCAACAATTCTTTTTGGGATAATACCTCTTATATGCCATATTTTAATGTCATTCTTCCATTATATAAAAATCATAGACTTGGATTTAATTTCTCATCGTATTTAACTGCAAATATCGACCAGAAATCAGATTTAATGACGGTTGATGATTTGAGCTATTATGAAAATCATAAACTTCATTCCGAGATTTATAATACGGAAGTTTTCTATGCTTTTAAAAATAAAATCGTAAATATTGGAATCTCAGGAAAATATTATTTCGGAAATAGAGTGGAATATTGGTCTCAAGATTTTCAAGATGACAGTCTTTTTAACGCTGCTTACGAAAATAACCAGACTTACAAAAATCCCGGGTTTTCTCTTGGATTAAGTAAAAAAATAAACAATTTTTCTTTTGGATTAGTCTATATTAATAAAACAAAATTAACAGGTGATAAGAAATACACTACTATTCATAATGATTTCACAACTGTTTCAAAAGGATATACAATCCCGCAAGAAATTGATTTTGGAACTACTTGGAAAATGACTAATACAATCAAATATTCTTTGGATATGAATTATGAGAGATGGGAACAAACTTCTGATGATTACCGAAATACTTTGAAAATCGGTGGCGGTTTTGCTTATGATCCTTTGTGGGGTTATGGTAAATGGTATCAAAGAATTCCAGTCAGAGCCGGTGCTTATTTTCGCCAACTTCCTTTTCAATCTCAAAATAATGATGTTGACGAAATCGGGTTAACTCTTGGCTTAAGTGTACCTTTAAAAACTCCTGATAAAAAAATTAACATTGCTTTTAAAGCTAGTAAACGCGGGGATAGTTCTCATAATCAATATCAAGAAAGTTCTTATTTCATTTCAATCGGATTTTCAGGATTTGATGTTTTTAAAAGTAGAGTTAAGAAAACAGGTGTGCGTGAGATTCCGATTCCTGATAAAAGTGGGGTTCAATGATTTTAGAATGGAATTATGAAGGTAATGCCGAATTAAATTGTATCGAGCAATTTAAAAAAAATCGAAATTTTGCTGATGATTTTTTCTCACCTACATTAGATTTATTACCTGATGAATATTTGATGAAAGATATCGAAAAAGCAGCAAATAGAATAATTAAGGCAATACGAGATAAAAAAAGAATCATTATTTTTGGTCATGACGATTTGGACGGAATTTCCAGTTCATATATCTTATATGATTTTTTGGAAAAAATGGGCTCGCAATATCATTACTATTATATCCCAAACAGATTTAAAGATAATCACGGTTTACAACAGAATTTTATCGATTTAGTTGTTGAAAAAAAAATAGATTTGGTTATTACGGTTGACGGTGGAAGTTCATCTTTCGACGCTGTTGAAAAGTTGAATGAATTGGGCGTGGATGTCATAATAACTGATCATCATATTGTTCCTGAAAAACTTCCCAATGCTTTTGCCATAGTTAATCCTAAACAAAAAGATTGTTCTTATCCGTTTGATATGTTAGCCGGTGTTGGCGTAATTTTTATGGTTATAAAAGTTATGTGTAAAATCCTAAATATTGAGATGCAGAAAGCTTATATTTTATGGGCAGCTGTCGGTTCTTGGGCTGATAAAGTTCCTCTGAATGGAGTTAATAGGATTTTAGTTAGAAATGCTCTGGACAATTGGTTGGAATATGAAGATGAATCAATGGAATTTTTTCATTACTATTACTCGATAAATAAATCTCTTTTTTCTAAATTTAATTTTATGGCTTTTCTTACCAGGATTTTATCAAATGGAAGATCAGATAAAGGTATTCATTATGCAATGGAACTTTTAATATCGAAAATAAATAAAAAGAAATTTTATGATATCTTAATGAAGGAAAAAATAGAAAATGAAAAAAAAATTGAAGAAGTCATTAAATTTTGTAACAAGATTTCGGTTGATAAAAGTCAAAATTATTTTATTTACTATGATGAAAATGACGAGTTTCAATACAATTTAATCGGTTTAATTGCCTCCATTATTTCATCAAAATATAGAATCCCTGTCTTAATTTTCAAAAAGAAAAAAGATCAATTACTTTGTGAAGGAAGATGTACGGATGGATTTAATCTCGTTGAGTCTTTTGAATATTGTAAAGACGACCTTATCCAATTCGGTGGACATTTTAAAGCAGCGGGATTTGTTGCCGATATAAATAAAATTGATGATATTGCCAGTAAATTCCGGTCTTTCGTAGAATTGAAAAAAGAAAATATCTTAAAAAATAAAAAAATTAATGTTGATATAGTTTTGGAAAATATCCAAGAATTAGGTAATTGCATTTATCTTTTTTCTGACTTTATTCCTTTTGGAATTGGAAATCCCGAACCGAAAATTTTGGTTAAATCCTGTTTGTTTTCGGAACTTTCAAATTTGCCTAAAATAAATATTTCCGGTAATAATGATATATGTTTGACTAAAAAATATGATTTTCTTTTGTCATTCTCAAATAAAAATATGTTAAATATTGTAGATTACAGAATTAATGAATGAGGTAATAATGACGATAAATCCATATCTTTGTGATGTTTGTGGAACTTGTGTATCTGTTTGCCCTGTTGACGCAATTGTGGTTGAAGAAAATAGGGTTGTTCTTGATAATGAAAAATGTATTCGCTGTAGAAAATGCGTAATTGTCTGTCCGGTAAAAGCAATTTCGGAGAAAAATTAATGAGTATTATAAAAGATTATTATGATGTAATTGTGATTGGTGCCGGTCCGGCGGGAAGCGTTTCTGCCAGATTTGCCGCTGAAAATGGAGCTTCAACTTTGTTGCTGGAAAGAGATCAAGGTCCTGGAAATCCCGTAAGATGTGCGGAAGGTGTTTCTCATAATGGGATTGTTCCGTTTATCGAAATTGATCCCAAATGGATTTCTACTAAAATTGAACAAGCTCGTCTATATTCCCCAAATGGCGATTATCTGGATATGTTTCAAAACGGAACCGGTTATGTTTTAGACCGAACTTTGTTTGATCCGGCTTTAGCAAATCTTGCCTGTCAAAAAGGTGCTCAACTTCTCACAAAAGCTGATGCAATTGGATTAATTTATGATAATGATAAAATTTCAGGCGTAAAATTTAGATATTTTGATAAAATTTATGATGTTAAATGTAAAATAGTTATTGGTGCAGATGGTATAGAATCTCGGGTTGGAAGATGGGCTGGAATTGATACGGTTTTGGATTTAAAGGATTTGGATACTTGTGTTCAATATACTTTAACGGGACTTGATATTTCCTCTCTTCGAGTAGATTTTTTCTTTGGAAGAGAAGTTGCTCCCGGAGGATATATCTGGATTTTTCCTAAATCAAAAGATACTGCAAATGTTGGAATAGGAATTGCCGGTGATTTGGTAACCGATAAATCTCCTAAAGAATATTTGGATGAATTTATTGAAAAAAAATTTCCTAATGCTTCCGTTTTGAGATCTGTTTGTGGTGGCGTTCCAACTGCGAAAATGCTTAAAAACCCAATTACCGATAACCTTATTTTGGTCGGAGATGCTGCTCATCAAGTAAACCCGATTACCGGCGGGGGGATTGTCCAAGTTATGATTGCGGGACAATTTGCCGGAGAAACTGCTGCGGAAGCAATTAAAGCCAATAATTACAGTGAAAAATTCTTGAGAAAATACATCAAAAAATGGAATAACAGATTAGGTGCAAATCAAAGTTTTATGTATTCTGTTAAAGAAAAATTTATGAGAATGGATAATGAGCGATTCAATAATTTAGTTAAAATATGCTCAGCAATCCCTTCTGAAAAATTAACCTTGAAAGAATTTTTTAAAACGATTGTTAAAGGTGACCCGATGATGATTTTACAATTAGCCAAAGCTTTTGTTACTTCAAAATTAAAATAGTATGAGTAAAACAAACGAATTATACCGAAAATCAATTCATATCAGTTCTTTGCTGATTCCATTTTCCTATAGATATTTATTTGGATATGATAAGAAAATAATGCTTTCAATTCTATTGCCTTTGACTATTATCTCAATTTTAGTTGAGATTTTTAGACTTGAACATAAAACATTTAAGCGAATTTTTCATCAAGTTTTTGGAATAATGTTAAGAAAGCATGAGTTAAAAGAACTAACCGGAGCATCTTTTCTATTAACTTCTTCTATCATTGTTATCTCCTTATTTCCTAAAGATGTAGCGTTTTGTTCATTAGCCTTTTTAGCAATTGGTGATACTTTTGCAGCTTTGATCGGTATTCCTTTTGGAAAAAGAAAAATTAAAGGTTATAAGAAAAGTATTGAAGGAAGTTTGGCCTGTTTCGTAACGACCTTTGTTTTTGCATTATTTTATATTTCGCCATTTGTGGCATTTATTGGAGCGATTTCAGCAACTTTGGCTGAATTATCCAAAATTCCTGTTGATGATAACATTAAAATACCGCTCTTCTCTTCATTGGGAATGAGTATAGCTCTTCTTTTTGTATAGGTGATAAAATGAAAATTTCTTTTGTGATTCCGGTTTTTAATGAAGAAAACAGCTTGGCAATTCTTCATAAAGAAATTCTTGAAAATATTAATAGCTATTCTTATGAAATAATTTTTATTGATGACGGAAGCACTGATAAAAGTTACGAAATTATTAAAGATATCTCAAGGAAAGATAAGAATGTAAAAGCGATTAAATTCCGGAGAAATTTTGGGAAAGCTGACGCTCTTCAAGCAGGATTCTCATACGTAACCGGCGATGTTGTTTTTACAATGGATGCAGATCTTCAAGATAATCCCATTGAAATTCCTCGATTTATTAACGAAATAATAAATGGATATGATTTGGTTTCAGGCTGGAAAAAGAAAAGGCACGACCCTTTATCAAAAAAAATTCCTTCGAAAATTTTCAACTTTATCACTTCAAAGGCTGTTGGATTAAAACTAAAAGATTTTAATTGCGGTTTTAAAGCTTATAAAGCTCAGGTAGTGAAAGAATTAGATATTTATGGAGATATGCACAGATATATTCCGGCACTTGCTTTTGCGAAAGGCTTTAAAATTAAAGAAATTGTTGTAGAACATCGTGAGCGGAAATTTGGAAAATCAAAATACGGAATTGAAAGATATTTAAGAGGTTTTTTTGACTTACTTACCGTGAAGTTAATTACCGGATTTACTCGAAGTCCATTGTATCTTTTTGGAAAAATAGGTTTGTTTTTTGGCGGGATTGGTTTTGTAATTACGTCTTACCTTTCTTATTTAAAAATCTTTGAAAATGCTAGTTTGAGTAATAGACCAATGCTTTCGTTAGGAGTTTTATTGATTTTAGCCGGCTTACAATTTTTTTCAATTGGATTAATTGGCGAATTATTAGTTAACCAAACCAGAAAACACAATAAACAAACAAATGTATCTATTGAAGATAAAATAAACATTTAAACTTTTTATCGGTTTCATAAAATTTAAAGCAGCGATTTCTTGACTATTTTTCAGCTCTTGATTTTTTAAAAAAAAATGGAGAAATGTATGAACGTAGATTTAATAATTAAAAATGCTTCCCAACTTTTGACTTTAAAAGGCAAAAATCATCCCAGAAGCGGTCAAAGTGAAATGAATGATTTAGCAATTATTGAAAACGGCGCAGTGGCAATTCTAAATAAAAAGATTGTTGATGTTGATTCTTCCGAAAATATCTTAAAAAAATATTCTTCTGATAATGTAATTGATGCCACCGGTAAAGTTGTTATGCCCGGATTTATCGATCCTCACACTCACCCTGTATTTTTTGATACGCGAGAAAATGAATTCGAATGGAGAATTAAAGGACGCTCTTATATCGAAATTTCCCAAAATGGCGGCGGAATTCGTCATAGCATAAAAGGTGTTAGAAAAGCTTCCGAACAAACTCTTTATGATTTATCTAAAAAAAGAATTTCCAATATGATTAAAAACGGGACCACAACTTTAGAAGCGAAAAGCGGTTATGGATTATCAACCGAAAGTGAATTAAAAATGCTCAAAGTAATCCAAAAATTAAATGAAAATCTTCCTATTGATATCATTCCTACTTTTCTGGGAGCTCATGAATTTCCGGAAGAATATAAAGATAATCATAGAGCATATTTGGATATTTTAGAAAAGGAAATGCTTCCGAAAGTTAAGGAAAAGAATTTGGCGAAATATGTAGATATTTTTACTGAAGAACACGTTTTTTCTATTGAGGAATCACGAGAATATTTGAAAATTGCTCAAGAAATGGGATTTAAAATCAGAATGCATGCTGATGAAATTAAACCGATTGGCGGAGCAGAATTGGCTGGAGAATTAGGAGCAATTTCCGCTGATCATCTCGGAGCTGCTTCAGATTTCGGGATTAAAGCGATGAAAGAAAATAATGTTATTGCAACACTTTTGCCCGGAACAATTTTTAGTTTAGGAATGAAATCTTATGCAAGAGCCAGAAAAATGATTGAAGAAGGATTGCCAATTGCTTTGGCTACAGACTATAATCCCGGAAGTTGTAATTGCGATAATATGCAAATGGTAATTACAATTGCGACTTTACAAATGAAAATGTCGGTGGCAGAAGCGATTATTGCCTCAACAATAAATGCTGCTTGTGCTTTGGAAATAGAAAACGAAAGAGGTAGTTTGGGAAAAAATAAATTCGCCGATATTTTAATAATGGATATGCCTTCCTACCAATTTTTGCCTTATCATTTTGGTTCAAACAACGTTGAGAAAGTTATAAAAAACGGGAAAGTTATATATGAACAGAACGATTTAGTTTTTAAACAATAATAATCCGGGGTAAAAATGGATAGAGTTATTTATGAAAAAGTTGAAATTCCTTTAAACGCCAAATCTGCTTTTGAATGGTTTGTTTTAGAAAATAAAATCACAACCTGGCTTTGTGAAAAAGCAACTATCGAGACTAAAAAAGGCGGAAAATACGAACTGTATTGGGATTCCAAAAATGTTAAACACAATAACACTGTTGGTTGTAAAATTAATGTTTACGATTATGGAAAAGTTTTGGGATTTAATTGGAAGGGTTCAAAGGAATTTAATGACATTATGAATTATATTCAGCCATTAACTCAGGTAACAATTTTCTTTAATTCTTTGGATGAAAACAAAACGGAAATCATACTTATTCACAGTGGCTGGAAAAATTCAGAAAAATGGAATAAAGCTTTTGAATGGTTTCAACTTGCTTGGAGAGAAGCATTTATGCAATTAATTGCCGTTATTCAAACAAAAGAAAAACAAAAATTTTGGTAAGTTATCCACGAGCTATACACATCATTGTTTATAACCGTGGATAACCCGGAATTTATTTCATCATCATAAAAATAACATATCCGTAATGTGCAAATACACCGGCAAATATACCTCCAATTGTATGGGAGATTATCGCTTTTGAAATCAATTCTCGGTGTTTTAAAGAATCTAACATTGCGGTATGAGTACTTAAAAATCCACTCCAGCACATTCCCATAGCAGTAAAAACAGCGATGTCATTTGCCCCGATAATTCCTCTCTCTAAAAATTTAGGAATTAATGATAAAGCAGCACCAACCGCTCCAAGAGATGTTATCGGAAACGCCACAGCTTCAGGAGAACGAAATCCAAAAAGAAATTTGAAGATTGGATTAAAATGGGAAGCGATTTGAGGTAAGATTGGAACTCCTTCATAAGGAAGTCCTTGATAACCGAGTTGAGGATTTTTAACTCCGAAAGTGATAATCATAACAAGTGAACTAATAATTAATACCCCGGGGATTATGGCTAAACCAATATCCACACCTAATTTTCCTCCATCTAAAATAGAATTTAAAAGTCGAAGCATAATATTTCCTTCGTGCTTATAAGAAATCTTATTCTCATCAGCTGTTTGCGGATCAAAAGAAATTTCCAATTCCTTATCTTTGATAAAAAATTGCATTAATCTCGTTGAAATCATCGCTCCAAAAATTGCTCCTAAAAACCCGATTACAGCAGAATTTAAAAATCCTCGTCCAATCATAAAAGTCAAAACAATTAATCCCATTCCAAAAGCTGTTCCGAAATTTGTTAATGAAATTAATTGGTAATTTTTAAAATAAGAGCTAAAATGTTTGTCTTTCGCTAAACTGATAATAGCCGGGTTGTCTGAAAAAAAAGTCATTAATGCTCCCAAAGATGCAACTCCCGGAAGATTGAATATAGGCTTAATTAGCGGTGTCAAAATTACTTCAAAAAGACGAATTACTCCAAATTCAATGAATAATTGTCCCAATGCTCCCGCTAAAACGGTGATTGACATTATATAAAAAACTGTGTTTAATAATAAATCATGGGCAGTTGTCATTATTGTTGATAATAAATTTTTCACTCCCATAATGTGTCCAAGATATCCAAAAAAAACAAAAAATATGGATAAGAATATCACAGCTTCGATTTTTCTTTGGTCAATTTTTCTCATTTTTTCTCCTCAATATAATAAAATTTAATCCAAATCTGAAAGGGTTCTTTTGGTGTCAAGTCTAGTGAATGGGATTTTAATAATTTTTTCCCCGACTGATTTTAAGGATTGTTTAACTATTATATTTTTGAATAAGATAGATTTTTGTGGGATTTGTCATTAAACCAAATCATTATGAGACAAATGATTTTAGAAAACTATTTCAGGATATTTCAAAAAAATTGTGTTTAATGGAAGATTTTCCTTTTTTAGAATTAGAGATTTTATTTTTTGTAAAATTGAGATGTTATGCTAATTTTGAGAATTAGTAATCTAATTACTTTATTTTCTCTTTTTAGTAAAATTTATGCTTGACGATTATCTTAAAAATAAAAATCTCTCTTTGTTGCTGAAGTGGTGAAATTGGTAGACACGCCAGGTTCAGGGTCTGGTGAACAATTGTTCATGGGGGTTCGAGTCCCCCCTTCAGCACCATTTTTTAAATTCTCCATTATTCAAATTATTTAATTGGCACTTAAATTGCTTCTTTCATTATATTAATTAAAGATTGTTAAGATTTAGTCGAAAATGAATGAAATAGAATAGGAGGATTAATGTCCGGAGATATTACTTTTACAGGATTAGCGAGTGGCATTCCGTTTGACGATATGCTTGCCAAACTAACGGAAGTTAATAAATACCAAATAAATAAGCTTGAATCTTGGAAGCAAGAATGGCAAGATAAAATTGACGTATTTAATCTTATTGATTCCACAATGTCTAAAATAGATACGGCAATAACTCCGCTTCGTACTTCAAAAGATTTCTATTCCAAAAAATCGTCATCGAGTTCTACAACGGTTGCCACTGTAGCAGTTGATAGCACGGCAAATCCCGGTTCTTATAACCTGGAGATTCCTTCCTCAACAAAAGAAATTTTAGGAGGAACAGGTTGGGCTGATACGGATACTACTGCAATTGCATCTGCCAACGGAACATTTTCTTTTGATGACGGTGCTGGTAAAACAATTTCTGTTTCAGTTGATTCATCAACTACTTTGGATGGTCTCAAAACGTTGATACAAAATGAAATAACCAATCAAGGTTCTACCGCCAAAGTAGAGATTGAAAACGATAATTCCGCTTCAAAACCATATCGATTGAAAATTACATCAGCTTTAGCGGGAGCATCAAATAATATCACAATCAATCAGGATGACACCGATCTTTCTTTTACAGCCAATACGATTGATTCTGTGGAAAATACAGAATGGAGCGGTACCTCAACTGTTACTTCCGGTGGAACTTATTCCGGATTTGTTAATAAACGACTTAATTTTACCGTTTTATCCGGAGGAACTGTAGGGACTGACGATATTGAATTAAAATGGTCGGATCCTGTAGAAAAAACTTCCGGTACAATATCAATTGATAATACAGGTACATTCACGGTTAATCAAGGTGTTACCATTGATATTGGGTCAGGAACAATGACTAAAGATGATACTTTTGCAATTGATTTGTTTACACCTACTATTCAACAAGCCCAAGATTCTGGATTAGCAAAATCAGAGAAAGAAGTTCATGCCGGATTTTCAGATGAAGACACGACAGCGATAACTTCGACAGACGGAACTTTTTCCTATAGCTTTGCCGGAAATACTATCCCGGCTCTTCAAATATCTTCAGGAGCTACTTTGAAAGATTTGAAAGATGCAATAAACAGTGATTCCAATAACCCGGGAGTTGAGGCGTCAATTATTAATGATGGTACCGGTAATGCCAATGCATTTCACCTTGTTCTGACTTCCAAAAAATCAGGATCTGCTTTTAAGATAGAAAATATTTCCCACACATTGGATAATTTTTCCTCTTCATTTTCCGAAGTACAAAAAGGAACAAATTCAATGCTAAAATTAAATGATTATCCTTTGGATGATGAATATATTCAAAATACTTCAAATCTTGTTAGTGATTTGATTCCCGGAGCTTCTATAACTTTACAGTCGGAAGGGACGACTAATATTTCGATTTCAAACGATATTGACGCAATGACGCAAAAAGTTCAAGATTTTGTTGATGCCTATAATGAAGCTTGGGATTATTTAACCTCAATTACAAAAGTTTCCCTAAATAGTAATGATGAAGCCGATACATCTAAGTCCGGAATTTTGGTAGGAAATTACGGGGTAAATATGTTAAAATCTGAAATGCAATTATTTATGGTTAAACCGGCGAAAGGATTTGAAGATGGTGTTGAATCATATACTCTTCTCAAACAACTCGGATTATCTATCGGAGATGGAGGGACACTTGAATTTGACACAAGTATTTTTCAAGATGAAATTCAAGATGACCCCGAATCGGTTGTAGAACTTTTTTCAGACAATAAAGCCGGAACTTCTTCCAATAATTATATTAAATACAAAAGCGGCATGGATACGACAACTGCCGGAAAATATGATGTTGAAGTAAATTTTGACGGAACCGGAAATGTTACTACTGCCAGATATAAGAGTATAGATGATTCCACATGGTATGATTTTGATGTGGCAGACGGTAATGTCCTCACAGCTCTTGACGGAGATGGAAAAGGTATGGCTTTAGATGCTATTTGGGATGGTTCTTCAACTCAGGAAACCGGTACGGTTCGCGTCAAAATGGGTAAAGCAAATGAATATTATTATAAAATGCGCGATGTACTTAGTCCTACTTCAGGAATTACTAAAGTTTTGGAAAATAATTACGAAAATATAATAAAGAATATCGATAAAAAAATAGTTAAAGAAACTGCAAGAGTAAAAATGGAAGAGGATATTATGAGAAGAAAATTCACGAATGCCGAAATTGCAATACAGCAGGCAAATAGTCAGCAACAAAGTTTGACTTCAGCTATTGCACAACTTCCAGAAGGAATGTAGGAGGATAAACATGAATAAACAATTAAATCAATACCAAAAAGTTAATGTTTCTACAATGAAAAGAGGCAAAATAGTAGTTATGCTTTATACCGGAGCAATCACATTTTTAAATAAAGCCAAACTTTATATTGAAAAGAAAAATTATATTCAAAAAAATAAGTTTATTGTTAAGTCTCAGAAGATTATTGATGAACTAAATTATTCTCTTGATATGGAAAAAGGAAAAGAAATTTCTAAGAATTTACGATCTTTATATAATTTTATGAATCGTCATTTGATCAAAGCAAATATTGGAAATGATCCTAAAAAAATCGATGATGTTATAAAAATGCTTACAGAACTTAGAGATGCGTTTAATACAATAATTACAGATCCGCAATACTCTGAAGCCCAACAAATCAACAAAAAAGAATTAACAGAAAATGCGATCAAGAAATATGTATAATTTACTTGACTCATCTAATCGTTGTTTGCCGTTTGCATTAGGAGGATATTATGGTCATACATAAAATTGACTCAAATCATGAGATTTTTAAATCTACTCATGATAAAATTAATGAAAAGAAAAGAGAAAAAAAGATAGATTCTGCTAAAAGTGAAAAAACACCGAGAACTAAAAATGTCTCGCTGACAAATAAAGCAAGATTATTACAAAAGACAGAATCGATTCTTAGAAATGCTTTAGATTCATTACATGATTTTGATAATCTGAGAAATGATAAATTGGCAGATGTTAAATCTCATATTGACGACAATTTCATCAATTCTGAGTTTGTTAAAAATAAAACTGCTGACAGAATTTTGGAAGATAATCCTGATTTTATGAATCAAATACGAGCATCAGAATTTTTTAAAAAGAATATGGTTACTCTTCAATATGGATTTTCTGAAAATGAGATGTCTAATGATGAAAAAATAACTGAAATAAAAGAAAAATTAAAAAATAATTTCTATTCTAATGATGCAGTTAAAGAAGAAACCATAAATAAACTTTTAGATAATATAGATTTCTAAGGTGAAAAATGTACAATCTGCACTTTAATATTCTCAAGGATTATCTCGACGCAATTATCATTAATAATGGAATATTAAAAGTTGAAAATCCGGAAAAAATAGTTGAAAAAGTTAAATTGGATTTTTTAATAAAATTGGCTTTTCGCTTCTATAAGAAATTGTATGATGGAGAAATTGATTCTCAATTTTCTCAAGAATCAAAAGATAATGATAATAATATTGTGAAATTTTATAAATCCGAGAAAGGTTTGGAAGGTCATTTTCCTAGAAAAAATAACAAAGCGGAAATAGTTTGTTTAAATTGCAATAAACATTTTTATACTTCAGAAATACCTAAAAATAACAACTTTCTGCCTATTTGCGAAGAGTGTGAAAAAACTATTGGTCAAGAAATTGAAATTTGGCAAAGACTCTTCGATTGATAAATTACCGAAAAATACTATAAATTTCTCGCACAGTAAAATCCTTTTGGAGAAAAAATGAATAATATCGAAAATATAAAAATAGAT
>Ga0256842_1000352_pt1 | contig 40342 bp, 31 predicted proteins | sample 4559240metaG_FD_185973 | JGI IMG/M metagenome (GOLD analysis project Ga0256842, IMG submission 185973) | Hydrothermal vent microbial communities from Guaymas Basin, Mexico - 4559-240 | ecosystem: Environmental > Aquatic > Marine > Hydrothermal vents | place: Mexico: Guaymas Basin | collected...
ATTTCTCTTAAAGCATCATATGTTTCCTTATCTAAAGAGAGTTTTAGCTTCATTGTTAGTTTCATGTTTTTCCACCTCCTTTCTTGGTTTTATTTATACCCAGAAAGAACGTTCGAAAACATTTTTTTCGAAAATATGTTCTGTTTTATTTTAAATAGTCTTTCTCTATTTTTTTACTTCTGCATGGTACACTTTTCTAGTCTTCCTATATCTAATTTCTTTTGCAAATGCTTCCAAATTTTACTAAAATATCTTTTGAATCAATCACATTTTAACCCTCATTTTTTTTGATTTCAATGCACTTTCCTAAGTAATAAAAAAATTATCTGGCAAAATGTCATAATATGAATTATTAGATGTTCTATTAGTTTCTTTATTCCAATCATATTCAACATTCTCATACATTCCACCAACATAAGATGTATAAGTTACTTCATCAACTAACTTAGTTTCAAGTTTTGTTTTATTTGTAACCTTTAAATTTTTCCCTGCTTTATTAAATGTAAAATCATTATTAAAAGTATATTGTTTCTCCTCATACCAATAACCATATCTTTTAAAAGTCTTTAATAAATCTCTATTTTTATCATTTGATACATGTACGTCTCCACTGTTATTCCAAGAATAGTAGTTTACATATCCCTCTTCTAAAATAGATTTCTTGTTAGCCGGTGTTTTTTTAGTAACTGCTCTTATTCTAATTAAATAACTAGTATCAGTATCAATTGATGAACCTATTACTAGTCTGTTAGAATCTGCATTTTTAATATTAACTTCTTGATTAATAATTTTAAATCTATTAATATATGTTCCAGGATATTTTTTAACATCAAATAAAAATCCCATTATCGAAGCAATAGCATTATTAACACAACCATTATAATCATCTATGAAATATGCTAATACAGTATCAACCACTAATACTGCCATTATAACCCATCCTACTGGACCAGCACTTATTAATAAACTATAAATATAAGCATTTAGCATTATTAAAATCCCATATGTCATTCCACCTAAAACCTCAAAAGTCGTTCCTCCAGCATCTGCCATATCCTTTCCATATAAATAACCAGAATGAATTGCAAAAGCAACAGTTAAACCTATACCAATTCCGCTGAAACCACTTTTAACTTTAGTAAATTTATTATATTTAGATAGACTTGCTTCATATTTCCAACCTACATTTCCAATTGTCTGAATAGGCTTTGATACAAAAAACTTATCTATTCCATAAACTGTAGCTCCAGGTAAAGCTAAATACTTATAAGTCATCAATTCTTCATCTTTTGGCAATTCTTTTTCGACATCACCTATTTTTGTAATTGAAGATAATCCAATATTTAAATGTGCAATGAATTCTTGAATTTCCTTTATACTTTCATCATCACCTTTAAAGCTTAAAATGTTTTCATCATTTTTAGCTATTACTTCATTTATTCCTTTTTGATCTAGAAATTTACCGTTTTTCACCCACTGCATTGTCATATTTTTTAATCCTACAACTTCTATTTCAGACATATCAAAATCATTATCTTTATTAGATAATTCATCTAAATTTAAATATTTATTTTCTTCATATGTTAATACAGTTACTGGTTTTGGCATATCATATAAAGGTGCAACATTCTCGTTTAATTTTTTACCAATATCCATAGTTGCTTCTAACAAATAATTATATACGCCTGATATAACTGCTATATCATCCCCATTTTCTAAAACACTTTCCTTATAATTCGCAATTAAACTATCAATACTTATATTTCCGTTCATATATAATCTGCTAAATGCAAGATTCATTTTTAATAATTGTTCAGTATTTTTACCATGAATAATTGCTGTATCTATACCATTTTTCTCTTCAATTTGTATACCAATTACTTTAAAACTATCATATTCATTTATTATCGGAATAGTATTTGTATTAATATTATCTTTAATAGAAACTTTAAATTTTAAACTACCTTTACTTTCAAGTGCTTGCACAGCAACAAGATCTTTCAATTCATCATTATTAAAATCTAAAAATTCTACATTACTACTAAATTCATTCTTTCTATTTAGTTTTAAAGGAATTTCTATTAATTCTTCGCCCCATTTATTACTGTTAATATTTTTATCAATATACATTCCACCAAAACCATCAGTTACTATCATAATTTCATTTTCATCATAATCGATTTTCCCAAAATCAAATGATAAACCTTTACTATATTTAAAATTGAGTCTATTTAAATTGAGTATATTTAAACTGAGTATATTTAAACTGAAATCAGGCTCTAAATTATCTATTATTTTTTTTCGATTCAGTCTTATAACTAGAACCACTTTTATAATTTTTCAATAAAAATATCTCATTCTTTTCAGCTTTAGGATTATATAATTTTATTAACATCCAGATAACATCTCTTTCTTTATCATATTTAATATATGAATCTCTTAAATAACTCCTATATTCATAATCAGATATCTTATAAAAATCATGTTCTAAAATTGAAAATTTTCTATTATCAATATCTTCTATTTTAGGATAAGATTTAATGTTTGAAGTTAATGAATTCTTACCACTAAATATATTCATAATATATCCATCATCTTCAATATTTACGCTAAAATTTCCATCATATAGATTATATTCAGAGTTATTATAATCTGAATTTATAAGATTACAATCCGTTAAAATTTCATTATTATTATAATAAATATAATTTCTTTCATCTTCAAAACTTCTTGCAGCATAAACATTATCTCCTAATTCTAAATCATAATAAACCATATTTTTAATAGAACTATATTTTTCTTCTGTTAGATATTTTGTGCTATTTTCAATATAATAAATTATTAAATCAGGAATTGAATTATTATTTACATCTTTAATTTGACTAGTTATAAATTGTTTTTTATTTAAATATTCTTCCGTAAAAGAAATCGGTTTATCTTTATAAACAACTAATCCTGAATTACTCCAATTTTTATTAATATTGTCATTCTTCATCATAGTTGTCCATAAAAGTTTATATTCTAAATTAACTTCATAATTATCCTTTATTTTTCTACCAGCATTTTCTGGAATTAAAACTTTTGCTTCTAATGCAATAAATTCGCCATCTTGAACTATTCTTTGCAATGGAACCCAAAGTTGATTATCAATTAATGCATAACCAAATTTTATTCTGTCTTCTTCGTTTGGATAATCATCCATTGTCACTTCTAACATTGGAACTATATTTATATCACCTTCACTACTATCATAATTTCTAACAGATCCATAATTATCTTTTGGCCAAGACATAATTTTATTACTTTCATATAATTTATCAATATCAGAAGGTTGTATTTGAATAGTAATAAAAGTTTCTTTACCAGAAGTTGTAATAGTCATATTTTGTTTATCACTATCTTTAATATATTTAAATGGCGAAATATCTAAAGCATCATTAACACCATCATTATCATTATCGTTATCAAAAACATTATAAATCGAGTCATTATCAGTATCTCTTTTTACTAAATCTGCATTAATTTCAATATTTGAATCACCTTTAGTTAATTCATATAAATCTGATAAACCATCATCATTAGTATCATCTTTTAAAGGATCTAAATTATTTTCCGCTTCAAATAAATCATCAAGCCCATCATTATCAGTGTCTTTACTATTAATATTTGTGTTAATTACTTTCTCTACTTTATCACTTAAGCCATCATTATCACTATCAGTTGATTCAACAAAAACATTTCTTAATTTATCTAAATTTACTATGGTTGAGCTATTTAACATTGTATTTTCTTCATTTGCAAAAGATACAATCGAATTTAGTGGTATAGAAACAGTAATTAAAGTTATTATAACAACTATGCTAATAAATGTTTTCATTTTTTTCATAATTATTTTCTCCTATTATAACAATCTATTTCATGTATACCTATTAGTATTTAAACTAAACATTTTTTAAAAAATCAGAAAAATAATTATATTAATGCTTTCAATAATGTTCCTCTATGAATTCTACCAATAAATTCTTCATTATCATTAAGAACTGCTATTGGATACTTAGTATCTAAAGCTATTTCAATTATTTCTTTTATATATACATCCTTATGTACCGCTTTATAATCACTATGCATCAATTCTTCAATTGTTTTTTTCTGTTTAACTGCAAGTGCTAAATCATCTATTGTAATAATTCCTTCAAGTTTAGAAGTCTCTCTTTGAATAATAAATCCATAATCAACGTCTGCCTCCTCAAGCAAAGTTATTGCTATCTTAGGCTGTAATGCTTTACCAAATTTTATTGCGGCTTTTTTCATTACGTTTTCAGCTTTTAGTATTCTACTTCTATCAATATCTCTAACAAAATTTTTAATATAATCATTAGCTGGATTTTCAATTATTTCTTCCGGAGTATCAATTTGAACAATCTCACCATCTTTTAATACAGCAACTCTATCCCCTAATTTAAACGCTTCATTTACATCATGAGTTATAAAAACAATTGTTTTTTTCATTTTTGACTGTAAATCTAATAATTCTGAATGCATATCTCTTCTAATTAATGGGTCAAGAGCACTAAATGGTTCATCCATTAAGATGATTTCCGGATCATTTGCTAAAGCTCGTGCAAGTCCTACTCTCTGTTTCATTCCACCACTTAATTCACTTATTCTAAAGTTTTCCCATCCTTTAAGCCCCACAGCCTGTAGTGTTTCTTTACTAATATCATATCTTTCTTCCTTAGACAGTCCTTTTACTTCAAGACCAAATTCAACATTTTCAATTACAGTTTTATGACTAAATAGTCCAAAATGTTGAAATACCATTGCAATTTTGTTTCTTCTAAATTCTCTTAATTCTTTTTTATCATAATCAATAATATTTTCGTCATCAACAAATATTTTTCCAGCTGTTGGTTTATTCAATAAATTTAAACATCTTATTAAAGTTGATTTTCCACTACCAGATAAACCCATAATTACAAATGTTTCTCCCTCATTAACAGAAAAATTCACTTTTGAAATTCCTACCGTCTGCCCTGTCATCTTAAAAATTTCTTCTCTGGTCATACCTTTTTCAACATTTTGAAGAATTTTTTTAGGATGTTTACCAAATATTTTCGTTAAATTTTCTACTCTAATTTTACTCAATTTACACCCTCCTATTAATCATACTTATATTTAGTACCAATCGATTGCGTCAATCTATCGATAATAATTGCAAGAAAAACTATACTTAATCCAGATTCAAAACCCATTGCTATATCTGTTCTATTAATTGCAATTAACACACTGTATCCAAGACCTTTAGAACCAATCATAGATGCTACAACAACCATAGCCATAGCCATCATAGTTGTCTGATTAACCCCTGTCATTATTGTAGGCAAAGCTTGAGGTATTTCCACCTTTATTAAAGTTTGTAAGGGAGTCGCTCCAAATGATTGTGATGCTTCCTTCATTTCCTTTGAAACACTATTTATAGCCAATGTTGTTAATCTAATTACTGGCGGCAACGAATATATTGTTGTCGCAAAAACTGCCGGCACCATTCCTAGCCCAAACAACATAATTGCTGGAATTAAATATACAAAACTTGGCATTGTTTGCATAGCATCAAGCATTGGCCTTAATATTATATCAACTCTTTTTTTGTATGCTGAGATTATACCTAGAGGTATTCCAAGCACCAAAGATATTATAACTGCTGCTAAAACTATTGAAATTGTCATTATCATTTGATCCCAATAACCCATTACTCCAATTAAAAATAACATTATAGTATATGCAATTCCTGATTTCAGGCCTTTTACCTTCCAACCTACTAAAAAAACAATTCCTATAATAACAAACCAAGGTATCCACTCAAAAATCATTTGCATTTTTAATAAAACAAATAATATCCCTGTTTTAATACTATCAAAAAAGCCTGCATAATTTATTGTTAACCATTCGACAAAGCTTTCTACAACTTTTCCAATTTTAAATTCAAAAATTTGTGGAAATTCAAACATATTTATTTACTCCTTCCACTACATTTAATTATTTCATTTAACGTGAAGAAAGACGCAATTTTCTAATAACGTCTTTCAAAACCAAAATCAAAATAAAATTATATTTTTATTCTAACGCTGCCATTACTTTACTATAAACATCTTCTGGCACCCAATTTTTCCATAAATCTTCATTCTCACCAATAAACCATTTTGCAGCTTCATCTATACTAGCATCATTTTCTTGCATATATGCAAGTGCTTGAGCTGTTAATAATGATGAAGTCGTGTAATTAGTAAGAAACTCTATTACCTCTGGATTTCTATCTGCAAATTCAGGGTTTACGGCAATAGTTACATCGCTAGATTTAAATTCACAAGCATAGCTTTCTTCTTCTGTCCAAAGTGATTCATCAAAAGGTGCTTCTTCCAATAAAACCAAATCATATTTACCTGAAATCCATGTAGGTTCCCAATAATATCCTACCCATGGTTCACCTTTTACATAAGCTGCTGAAAGAGATGCTGCTAAAGCCGCAGATGTACCTGTGCCAACAATATTATAATCTTCTGTTAATCCATAAAATTCTGATTTGATATCAATAATAGTTGTTGCCTCCCATGAAGGTGGACCATTGTAAATAATTGCACGACCAGGATCTTCTGCATCAGGAAACAAATTTGCATATTTCTTTAAATCTTCAACAGTTTTCAAATCAGGAGCTAATGCTTTAATTCCTCTTTCAGCATCACCTTCGATTAAATATCTAGGTACATATAATCCTTGTGCATTATCATCAAAATTAGTTCCAAGTTCAATTACTTCTCCAATTTCTCTACTTTTTTTGTATGCAATAAAATTATCTTGCCACATTTCCATCATAACATTTATATCTCCACTAATCATCCCTTCAAGAAGATTAATTGATGAACCTGGCATTATTTCTGTTTCATACCCATACCCATTTTCTAAAATAAATCCTGCAATGGCATTATGTAAACGAATACTATCCCATCCAGCATCCCCGAAAATAACAGTATCTTTTTCAACTTCAACAACTTCCTTGTCAGCCTCAATACCACTGCTACATGCAGTCACTACCAAAATAAGACTTAATACTAAAAAAAATAAAAAAAATCTTTTATTAAATTTTTTCAAAACTATCTCCTCCGTTTTTCTATTCAAAATTAATTGCAGACTACAATAACCCCTGCAATACCACATTTTATTTTAAATATTTTGCTTGTCTTCTCACTCTAAAAGTATATATTGAATATATAAATTAGGAGAAAATTTATGCGAAATACTTATAACCATTTTTTCACTTAAAATATTATTACCATGACAAAATCTATTAGTTAACACACTAATAAATTTATTGTATTTTAGTTTCTGTTCTTATTTTTAATCCAACTGATATTGAAAACTATATTACCGAAAACAATTCGATTTTCTATGAAATAAACTTTGAAAGGCTGAATTTTTAAAGATTTTGAATTTGATAACGAGCAAAACTATATTACTTTAAAGTAATTCTAATAGAAATAGTATAACAATATGCTATTATAATAGCTCTTTAATTATAATTTGTGATAAATTCACTAAAGAAAAGAAAAATTCGATACAATTATCCTGAATAAAAAATCTAGAATTAATAAGGATATGCCATATGAATAAATAAAAAATTTATTTATTCATATGTTTTTGAAATGTTTGATTTTTAACTAAATATTTTATCGCCACTTACAAGAAGTAAGTAGCTTCTTCTATATGATATCATAAATATACATTATTTCCTATAAATCAATTAAATCTTCTGTTAATTCAGCTAATGTTAAAATTACTACTTTTTCTACTTCAATATTTTTTAAACCTATATCAAACAATGAGTAGCAATAGCAGTTGTAATAACACCAAAATGTGGTAGTACAAAAAAATCAAAACTTCTATTGAAGGTACTTTGAAGCAAGTAAATCCTTTAACATATTTTCAGAATTTTTGATATCATCTTTATTTTTGATAAAAGATTTTTTTAAAGCTTCAGCATATTTTATTGCTAAATTTTTATTTTTTTTAAATCCAACAATATTTTTATTATTAAAATATCTTTCGCCTTTTTTAGTAATAATTACATTATTTATTTTAATTTCAAATTCTTTTTCCATTTCATATTCCATATCTAATTTAATATATTCATTTAAAACTAAATATAATAAATTTGATATATAACTATTTTTAGTCATGAATATAAAAATATTTTCAAAATTATTAATTTTTATAGCATTTAAAATCATTTTAATTTCCATATTCTTTATAATTATATCTGAAAAAAATTGCTTTAACATGCTTTCTAATTGGTAAATCGTTCTACTATCAGTGAATTTAATAAAAGCTTTTTTATTATGGATTTCAATTTTGCCTAAATATTTATCAAATTTAATATCACTATTAATATTAATACTAAAATCAAGAATTTTTAAATTAGTTGTTTCTTCTAAAATATTTTTGAAAATAATTATTAAATTTTTCTTTGAAATAGACATAATATCAATATCTAAGATATATTCTTTACATTTTTTTATATACTGTTCTACTAATAAAGTTATATCTGCATTTTCAATTTGATTAATAGATTTAAGAACTTCTATACCATTACTGGTAATATTTATTGAAAAAATTTCCATTTCAATAACTTTTTTATTAGCATCTAATTTAATATCATATTTTCCATTAATCAATCTTTGTTTCATCAAAGCTCTTAACGCTAAATTCAATTCATTTAAAGAATTAGTAAAAGACACTTTTTTTGTTAAAAACAACTCTGGATACTCATTATCATTCAAATAATTTAATATTTGTTTAAAAAAATCTGATTTCTTATTATTAACATCAAAAGTAAGTCTATTAGTCATTTCATTAATAGAAGTATTCTTTAATTCATAATAAAATTGAAAAGGATTTTCAATAATAATTTTTCTTTCTATAATATTATAACCTGCAACACCAATCATTCTACCACTTCCTATTTATTTTAATAAAATATATTTTCTTACTTCTTTTTCTTCAACAAATTCACCTAATTTTGGTACAATTTCCTTAAAATGATCCGAATTATTATGATTAAATATTGCTTCTTCATCATCCCAAGACTCAAGAAATGTTAAAACTGAACTATCATTAATATCTACATATAAATCATATGAAATACAACCTTTTTCTTTATTGCTTTTTATTATTAATTCTTCAGCAGTTTTTTTAAAATTATTAACCATACCATTTTTTATTTTATTTTTAGCAACTATTTTTATCATTTTCATCCCTCTTTTCGTAGCCTTCTAAAATTCTTTTATCATTAGATTCAAAGTAATCAACTTTAAATTTTTAGTAATATTTTCTAATTCTATTAAATTCTCAGTAAATCCATTTTTAGAAAACAAATAGTAATATGAATTTTCACATGAAATTAAATGAGATCTTTCCTTAAGTTTTTCATAAACATCGATTCCAATTTTATCATTTGTATATTTACATTCTGCGAATAGAATATCATCTTCACCTAATCCAACAATATCAATTTCTTCTTGTCTTTTTTTTATTGGATTTGTACCCCACCATTTACCTAATTTATAAATAATAAACGGTAATTCCATTTTTTTATTTTTTCTAATTAAATAATCCTTGCATACATCTTCAAATACTAATCCCTGATGTTCATTAAATTTGTTCTCAATTCTATTCTTATAAATAGACTCTCCAAGTTCTTGTTCAATTGCTGATATATATTTATTTACATAGCGATAATAGAACTTATAATAATTATCACTAATTAAATATATAGTTTTTCTAGAATTTTCCTTTTCTGTAATTGGTACTATTTTTTTAATTATTTTTAATTCAATTAAAGATTTAATATATATTGAAGTTTTTGACGTTGTTTCTCCAATCTTAGTTGCAATTTCATTTAACTTACTCGCACCATTTGCTACAGCTTCTATTATACTTTTATATACTATTGGATTATTCAATTCTTGTTTTAACAATAATTCTGTTTCCAAATACAAATAAGTTGATTTATTATATATTTTGTTCATTATATTCTCATCAAATGATTTTTTAGCATCAAATTGCAACAGATATTGAGGAACTCCACCTAACACGCTATAAGCTCGCATTTTATCTTCATTTTCATAATTACCGAAAAATTTTATTGCATCAAAAAAATCTAATGGTTCTATTAAAAATTGAGCAGTTCTCCGCCCAAATAATGGACTTTTATAAGAAAGCACTTCATTTTCAATAAAACTAATTGATGATCCACAAATTATTAAAAATAATTTTGTGTTTATTAAATTATGGTCTATATTATTTTGAAGTATTGATAACATACTCTTATTTGCAGAAACCATATATGGAAATTCATCTAAAATTAGTACTATTTTCTCTGTTTTAGCTTTTTCTCCAATAAATTTAAATGCAATATCCCATGATTCAAATTTAGACATAAATTCGCTTAATCCAAAATGCTCTAAAACTAACTTTGAAAATTTTTCAAGTGATAACGCATCATTATGTTCTTCGCTAACATAAAATATTTTATTTTTATCTTTACTAAATTCTGTAAGCAATCGTGTTTTTCCAACACGCCTTCTACCATACATAATTACACAATGAAATTTATCTTCAGTATATAATTCATTTAATTTATTTATTTCATACTCTCTACCAATAAACATATATACCTCCTGTAAACTACTTAATCTATATTTACTTATATTTTATTAAGTTAATTTTATCACTCCCACAAATTTTTGTCAATTTTCTAATTTTAACAGATAAAAAATATTAATTTCACTTTTTTTACATATACCGTCACATAATTGTCACCATTCAGGTGTAACATAATAATCTGGTAGCAGATTTAATAGAAAATAAGTTTAAAAAAACACCTTATAATAGAGTAGGTTTTAAAGCAACTCTATTAACATATACTGAAAGGACAAAAATGAAAAAATATAAATTATTAAGCCATACCCCTTGGATAATATTTCCAATTTCGATTATTATTTTATTAATAATGAAAACAAATATCTTTTTTAAACTAGGCATAAATTTTGAATATATTCATAATTTATGTAGTTTTGCCGCAATTATAAGCTTCTTAAATAATTTAGGCACTGAATCCGCTCAAACTATCATAACTAAAGCACCAATTATTGTTGGTATTGTCACTTTATTATTAACTATTTTATTTGGACCAATTTTTTGTTCATATATTTGTCCTTTTGGAACATTCCAAAAGCTTATTAGAAAAATTGGCATTAAACTTGGAATTAAATCAAGAAAACTGCCGAATAACATTCATAAATTTCTTAAGCTTATAAAGTACATTTTCTTAATGTTTTTTATTTTACTTATTTCTTTTAAATCAGTCAGTTTATATATGAATCTTGATCCATATCATGCATTCATTAGAATATTTTATGGTGGAATCACTTTATCAGGTGGAATATATTTATTAATAGTAACATTACTTTCACTTTCATATGATAGACCATTTTGTAATTATTTATGCCCTTACGGTGCTTTTTTCAATATAGTTTCTTTTAAAAGAGTTTTTAAAATTACAAGAAATCCTGATATATGTATCGATTGTAAAATTTGTGATAAAAGTTGTCCTGTAAATATTAATGTTTCATCACTTGATACTGTAGATGATGTTAACTGTTTGGGATGTAATTCATGCATTAGTAATTGTCCTAAAGAAAATGCAATTGGTTTAAAAACTAACTTCACTAAAGTTGCCATTTTCACTGCATTAATTATTATCACTTTTTTCTCTATAACATTATTCTCTAATTTATCAAATATAACTACTGCAAATAATAATTTAGAAGTCGAAGAGCAAACAATGAATTCATTTGGTAAACATAATGGAAAAGGTAAAAATAGAAAAGAAATTTCAGATGAAACATTAAATGCTGAAACAACTAAAATTGAAGAGCCAATTCCTAGCGATTCATTAATTTATAATGATGGAATATATAAGGCAACAGTTGATGCTTATAGACCTAATATGGTAGTTCAAGTAGAAATACTTAATAATACTATTATAGATATTGAAGTACTTGAACATAATGAAACAAAATCATATTTTGAATATGTTTCACCTAAAATAATAGAACAAATTCTATCTAATAATTCAACAGATGTTGATACCGTTTCAAGAGCAACATATACAAGTAATGGTATAAAAAATGGAGTAGATGCATGTTTAGAGCAAGCAATAAAATAAATTACTTGCTCTAAAACGGAATATTCTTGCTGAAGTTAATAAATAATCTGCTTTTTGTTTTTCATTTCATACATATTTTTATCAACAACAGCAAGAACATCCGCGTAAGAAACCTTCTGAGGTTCTTCTATAAAATACGCTCCCATGCTCAATTTGATTTTATATGGTTTTACACTTTTATTATTATAAGCTGACAAATTAGCATTTACTCTGTCTATTACATATCTACTAGTCCCCTCATCTGAAGATTCCAAAAGCAACATAAACTCATCTCCACCATATCTACTAGTCAAATCAATATGCTTAACCGAATTTTTCAATACATTTGCTACAACTACAAGAGCCATATCGCCTTCTTTATGTCCATAAGTATCGTTAATCATTTTAAACTTATCAATATCAATCATAATCAATGAAAAAGCTTTAGCTTTTTTCAGTTTATTCTTTAGCCTTTGTTCAAACTGACCTCTTGTTACTAAGTTAGTCAATGTATCCTTCATCATATCTTCACGTTCAATAAAGATAAAAATGAATAAGTACAAAAGTGTAAACATAGTCCACATTGCAGGCACACCATAAAAATATGCTTGTATAATAGCACCTATAATTGGCATAATTGTAAAAGAAAACATAACACCCAAAAGACGCCCTTCTATGGTTCTCATATGTCTAAGCATCGAAATTCCGTAAAATAATAATACACTCAATGCAATTACAATAGTATAATACATTCCAGGCCCTCTACTGTAAACATTAGCATCACTTATCTTAAATAAAATACCTGTCCAATAATTACTAATATTTAATCCCCACATTATTACTACTAAAAATGCATACAAAATACGTCTTCGTTTTCTTGCTAACTTTTCGTCAATTACTCTATAATCAAAATACAGAAATATTGAGATCATTGGTAATAAATTAATACTGTATAAAATTGTATTTATTATAAAATTTAAATGAACTGCCCATACATCTGTATAATTCATAATTATCCAAGTTGAACCTTCAAAAATCAGCACGGCAATATTACACAATATTGCACTAACAAAAATCCACATTGTTGGTGTTCGTTTTGATGTATTCCATAATGTATATCCCAACATAAATATAAGAATTAACAAAGCATATACATATATATATAAGCGTGTTGCTAACATATCCTCACCTATTTTCTTTCTACTGAAATAAAAATAATCTTATCATATATAATTATACTATAACTTCATATATTTACAAAATTATTAATCTTCACCGTTATTATTAAGTTATCAAATAGAACTTTTTTACAAAAAGCTGATTTCACACTTAATAGAATGAGTAATGCTGATGGATCTCAATTACAAGAAAAATTAGGTCAAAATAGTTCTAAAGGTAATGGTAGAGGTTTCAATAGAAAATAATATATAGTGAAAAACGAGGTATCATATCATTAATAGATGCCTCGTTTTTTTATTTATTTCGTCAATTTTTCACTTCTAATTGCAATTGATAATTGCTCATAAAAATCACCGTTTTTAGCTTTTAATATCTTTTCAAGATTTTTTATTCTATATCTAATTGTATTTTTATGTTGAAACATTTTTGAAGCTGTTTTACTAATATCCCCATTATTTTTAATATAAATCCTTGCAGTTTCTAAAAGCTTCCCATTATCATAATTTTTTATTTTAATTAAAATTTCACTTGCAAACTGTTTTAACCATTTATCGTTTTTATATGGTAAAAGTATTTTATAAATTCCTATATTCTCATAAGACTCTTCATTAAGATTTAATAGTTCACTTGTTTCCATAGCATATATACTTTCTTTAATTGAAATATCCAATTGAGTTAAACATTTAAAAAATCTACTCTTTCCAATATAATAATCTTTTTTATCGATGCTTAATTGATTAAAAATATAATTTAAGTCAATTGTTACGTCCCTTTCTGTTATTTTTTCAAAAGTTATGATAATCATTAAACCTTCTAAATATTTAAAAACACTATGATGAATAGATCTTGATCTACTTCTATGAAATCTTTCAGATAATTTAAGAGTATTTTCATCAGATAAATATTTTCTTTCCTTTAAATAAATAACCATATACTCAGAAAAAAAATTAGGATTTAATTCATAAGCAAGTTCTTTTACAATATTATCTTTTAAATCATTTTCAAATAATATTTTAATCTTTGAAGATATTATTTCCATTCTACTTCTTGATTGCATTCCAGATAATAAATCTTCAATTATATCTTCAAAATAAACATTCTCTTCAAACATAAAAATTGGAAGTTTTTTCTTATTAGCTAATTCAATAATGTTTTCTGGTAATTTTTTATAAAATATTTTTTTAATTGCTAAAGCAGAAATATCGCAAATAATTAAATCTTTAATTACTTCTAATAATTTCCTCTCATCATCTCTTATTGAAGTGAATGTTGTTATAACAAAATCCCCAATGGAAAAATTATCAATTACTCCTTCTACTATTTCATGATCTAAAATTCCTATTTTATCAATCATTTTACTTAGCCCATCTTTACCTGCAACTAATTCAAGATGTTTTAAATGTTTAATTTGCATAGCATCTGAAACTGAAATCGACATATTACCACCTCTTTGTATTTTGTACAATAATAATATACTATTTTCTCGTTTTACACAAAGACATTATCTGAATTTTCAGATAATATATAAATATAGAAAAGCAGGTTAAAATTGGAGGTATAAAATGTTAGATATTAAAGTATTAAATCAGGAAGTACTTAAAGAAACACTTGAAATGAAAGATGTTATTTTAGCTGTTGAAAAAGCATATATTTTAAAAGCTCAAAACAGAACAGAACTTTTCCCAATGGTTTTTCATGAATTTAACCCTGGCGTTGCAGATATGGATATTAAATCAGGCCATTTAAAAGATGAAAGTATATTCGGTCTAAAATTAGTTTCATGGTTTGGAGAAAACAAAGAAAAAAATTTACCATTATTATTTGGTACAACTCTTATTTTTGATGATAAAACTGGTATGCCTCTAGCACTATTAAATGCTGATTATATTACTGGGATGCGTACTGGTGCAGCTGGTGCAATTGGTGCAAAATATTTAGCAAAGAAAAATTCTAAATCCTTATTAATGGTTGGTACAGGTCATGTTGCGCAATTTGAAATTCTTGCTACATTAATTGCTGTTCCATCAATTGAAAAAGTTAGAGTTTATAATCCAAGATCTGAAGAAAGAACTGCTACATATGCTAGCAAAATAAAAAATATTTTAAAAAATTCGTTTAATTTTGAAAGTGATGTTGAATTTGAAGCTGTAAGAGATATAAAAGATGCTGTATCGAACAGTGATATTATTATTACTGCTACTCCTTCAAGGGAACCTATGATTTTAAAAGATTGGGTTAAACCAGGAACACATTTTAGTTGCGTTGGTTCAGATATGGAAGGTAAACAAGAAATTGATGAAAATATATTCTTAGATGCAAAAGTAGTTGTAGACGATATTACTCAAGCAGTAAATGTTGGAGAAACTGAGACTGCAATTAAAAAGAATATTATAAAAGAATCCGATTTATTAGGTGAAATGGGAGAAATAATTTTAGGTAATATTAAAGGACGTACATCAGATAATGATATTACTATTTTTGATTCAACTGGTATTGCTCTTCAGGATTTAATTACTTCAAAACTTGCTCTTGATCTTGCTGAGAAAAAGAATTTAGGAATTTCAATTAAACTATAAGGAGGATTCATGAAAATAAAAGATTTTGGTGTTGAAATATGGATGAATTTATATGAAAACAATTGTAAATATAATTTAGCTGAAACATGTGTAGATTCACTACATGTTAATGAATTACTAAATTTAACAAATAATAAAGATGAAATAATTGAAAACATTTTGAAAATGCAATTAAATTATGGCGCTATAGAAGGTTCAAACCGACTTAAAAAAGCAGTTTCATCATTATTTAAAACAGTTGATATAAATCAAATCACAATTACTCATGGAGCTTCAGGTGCTAATGCACTTGCTATGTTTGCTTTAGTTGAACCAGGTGATGAAATAATTTCAGTTCTTCCGACTTATCAACAACATTATTCAATACCTGAAGCATATGGAGCAACTGTTAAAATACTTAATCTTAAAGCTGAGGATAATTTTTTACCTGATTTAAATGAATTAAAAAAACTTACTTCTGATAAAACAAAACTTATATGTATTAATAATCCAAATAATCCAACAGGAGCTTTAATTGATGAAGAATTGTTAAAAGAAATAGTTGAAATAGCAAAATCATGCAATGCTTATGTATTAAGTGATGAAGCCTATAGGGGATTAGATCATACTGGAAGTGGATTTACTACTTCAATTATTGATCTTTATGAAAAAGGAATTAGTAGCGGTAGTGTTTCAAAAACTTTTTCACTTGCAGGACTTCGAATTGGTTGGTTAGTTGGAAATGAAGATTTTATAGGACTTGTTAATAGAAGAAGAGATTATACAATAATAAGTTGCGCAAAAATAGATGATTATCTTGCTTCTATTGCACTTGAACATAAAGATCAAATTATTAAAAGAAATCATAAAATCGTACGTCGAAATATTGAAATATTAGATAACTGGGTAATGAATGAAGATAAAATTTCATATGTTAAACCTAAATCTGGAACAACAGCCTTTTTAAAATATGATTTAAATATTAATTCTGAAACTTTTTGTATTAAATTACTTGAGGAAAAAGGTGTTATGATTGTACCTGGAAAAGCACTTGATATGGAAGGATATTTAAGAATTGGATATGCATTTGATCCAAATGCTTTAAAAATAGGACTTGAAAAAATATCCGAATTTCTTCATTCATATGGTGATAATAATGCTTAATGATAAATTAATTATTGAAACTGCAGAACTGATTGGTGAGTATATAAACCATCCACCACTCGAAAAATCAATATATTTAAGTACTGAGAGAAGAAATGTATACTTAAAAAATGAAGGTTTACAATATACAAAAAGCTTTAAAATGAGAGGTGCTTTCAGTAAAATATTAAGACTTACTAAAGAAGAAAAAAAACGCGGTATTGTTGCAATTTCATCTGGTAATCATGGTGTTGCCGTAAGTTATGTTTGTAAAATTTTAAATATTGAAAATGTTTTAATTTTCATTCCAAAAAATACACCAAACTCTAAAATTGAGCGAATTAAATATTTTGGAGCAAAATTAATAATTGATGGTGATACATATGATGATGCTCATTCAATTGGAATGAACTATGTAAAAAAACACAATATGATATTTGTAGATGCATATTATGATGATCCATATATTTATGCTGGACAAGGCACAATAGGACTAGAAATACTAAATGAAAACAAAAATATTAATTCTATTTTAGTTCCAATAGGCGGTGGAGGTCTTATCACTGGAATTGCAACTATTATAAAATCAATTAATCCTAATATTAAAATTATAGGTGTTCAAACAGAAGCATGTCCTGCCATGAAAGCTGCTTTGAATGACAATACACATTATATCGAATATCCATCAGATGATTCAATATGCGATGCTTTAATTGGTGGCGTTGGAAAATTAGCATTTGAAAAAGCTTCAACTTTAATTGATGATATTTTGATTGTAAAAGAAACAACTATTAGAAAAGCCACTAATCATATGATTACAAAAGAAAAATATATATCTGAACCTTCTAGTTGCGTAGTAATAGCCGCTTTAATGGACTATGATGATTATGATTTCGGAAAAAATGTCGTAACTGTAATGTCAGGAAGCAATATAAATGAGAATTTAATGTTAGATATTTTAAATGAATACTCAAAATAATTATAAAAGTAAAAGAATATATCAATCGATATATTCTTTTACTTTTATAGTATTTATAATTTTCTACTCATATTTTCACTTGCTTTTTCAAAAACATCTGAATAGCTTTCTTCACATTTTGAATATAATATTGCATCTTCATTAGCTATTCCAAAACCTTTTGCTTCTTTCACGGATTCCAAACTTGCTCCTAAAAAAATGAACTTCCAATCGTGAATTTCTTTTTGCTTATTAATTAATTCCTTAATTTGAGAAGCTGTAAATTCTCTACTTGCATTTTCTAAACCATCTGTCATAATAACAAAATACACATCTCTTTCTTCTTCATATTTTGAATTACGAATTCCAGTTTCTAATATTGAATTTCCAATTGCATCAAGAAGAGCTGTTGTTCCTTCAACTTGATAATTTTCACTATTTAACATAGCTTTTTTTGCACTTACATTCTCTTTAATTACTTCGTAAGATTCATTAAAAAGAACTACTGTTATTTTTAAATTTTCATTAATCTTATCTTGTTTCCTAATAAATGAATTCACACCTCCAATAGTATCAAGTTCATATCCAGCCATTGATCCACTTTTGTCCACTATTGCAATTATCTCAGTTTTTTTCATAGTATCGTCTCCTTATATTCTTCTTTTATGTTACAATTATATAAGAAAGTCATTTTAATTGGTCGCATCTCAAGTGACAAAAGGAGCTTTTATGATAACGGATAAAAAATTAATTGAACTTAAAAAATTTATAGATAAAAATTTAATTGATTTATTAGTACTATGTGAATCAAAAATGATTTACGCTGATTCAAAAGAGAATTTTATTGATATTGAAACATTTATTAAAAACAATAAAAAACCTTCATTTAAAAAAATCCTTTTTAATTTTATTGATAAAAAAAATTTAGAAGATTCAGTTGTATATAAAAAAGCACTGATTACTAGAAAACACTTTTCAAAAATCAGATGTAATGATGATTATCATCCAAATAAAAAAACAGTAATTCAATTTGCTTTAGCTCTTGAATTAAATGACGATGATTGTAATTCTTTACTTGAATCAGCAAGTTATTCACTTTCTTCAAATAATGAATTTGATTTAATTATTAAATTCTGCATCCAAAATAAAATATATAATTTAATTGATGTAAATTATGCACTAGATTATTTCAACATTACTCCACTAGGATTTTAATTATTTTTTAATAAATTAAAAGATAAAATTGAGGGAATTGAAACATTAAATCAAGATATAGAGCTTGATTTAGTAAAAATAACTTTAGATGATGCAAATATATATGTTAGAAATAAAATAGAAATGTCAAAAATACTGCTATCGGTTCTGTAATTCCACTATTATTCTTAATAGCGATATCTGGAGGCGAAAATTCAAGGTTATCATCAAACATTACTGTTGCAATAGGATTAGTAGGATTATTTGTATTGATTTCAATCGGAGTTAGATTTTTTTGCAAAATTCACAATATGGAAGTGATTTTAGAAAATTAGAAGAAGATTATTTTGAACTTGATTATGAAGTGAAAAATATATTTAAAGAAAAAGCAGAAAAATATAAAAGTATTTATACTTCAAGAGTATTATTAAGTATTTCAATGATTCTTATTAGTGTAGCTCCAATGCTAATCGCTTCAATATTAGGAGGATCAAGTAAATTAGTTGTTTTAATGTTAGTTCTTTTAATTAGTATTGTTGGACTATGAATTGGCATATCACTTGGATAATATGGCCATTTGCTGGGTTAATTATTTTTGTTGGTTCAAATAGAAAATAATAAATATTATCTTAATATAATAAAACACCTCCTGTAATGATCTAATAAATCAGATTGATACTAGGAGGTGTTTTTCTTATTTTCTTATTTTGTCATTAATTTTGAAATTTGATTAGCAAATTTTGTTGGGTTTTCAATTTCTAATCCCTCCATAATTAATGCTTGATTTAAAAGGATTTCACTATATTCTTTAATCATTTCTGAATTACCATTTTCTTCAAATTCTTTTTTTAATTTTTCAAATACTTCATGATTTGGATTTATTTCAAGTATTTTCTTTGAATTCATTGGCATATCCTGCATTTTCTTAAGTAACTCTTCAGTATGAAGTGAAATTCCCAAACTATCAGTTACAAGACAAACAGCAGTATTTTTTAATTTAGTACTAATTGCAATCTCATCAATTTTATTATCAAGATTTTCTTTTAAAGCATCTAATAAATCACTGTTTTCCTCTTTTATTTCTTTAGTGTCTTCACTATTATCGCTTTCATCACTCTTATTTAATGAACTTAATTTTTTACCATCATATTCATTTAAAAAATTAACCATAAATTCATCAACTGGATCTGTGAAGAATAACACTTCATAATCACTATCTTGAATTTTTTCTAATTGTGGTAAATTCATTGCTCTTTCTTTATCCATAGTAACTACATAATAGATTTTATCTTGATCGTCTTTCATATTTTCTACATACTCTTTTAAAGAAACAAGTTTTTCACCAGATTTATTTGAATGAAATAATAATAAATCTACTAATTTATCTTTTTTGTCTGGATTTTGATAAATTCCATTTTTTATAGCTATTCCAAATTCACTCCACCATAATTCATATTCTTCTCTCTCTTTTTCTAATTTACTAGAAAGAGCTTTTAATATTTTCTTTTCTAAATTTTTTCCAATAGTTTTTATTAATCTATCTTTTTGTAAAACCTCTCTAGAAATATTTAAGTTGAAATCTGGAGAATCTACTATTCCTTTAACAAAACTTAAATATTCAGGTAATAAATTATCTACATTTTTCATAATAAAAATTTGTTTTGAATATAAATCTACTCCATCTTTTTCATTAGACATTAAAAAATTAAAAGCTGGTTTTGATGGAATAAAAAGCATTGCATTATACGAAACCATACCTTCAACTTTAGTATGAATAACTTCTAAAGGATTGGTAAATTCATGAAATTTATTTTTATAAAATTCATAATATTCTTCTTCAGTTATTTCATTTTTTGCTTTTCTCCATATTGGAATCATTGAATTTAACACTTTTTTTTCAATAACAGTTATCATTTTATATTCATCTTCTGAGTCTTCATCCGGAACTTGTTTTTCTACATCCATTTTAATTGGAAAAGAAATATAGTTTGAATGCGTTTTTACGAGATTTTCTATTTTATAAGTATCTAATAACTCATCAAATTCTTCGCCTTCTCTTAAATGAAGTATAATTTTTGTACCATTTTTTTCTTTATCACATTGTTCAATCGTATAATCGTCCATTCCTTCAGAATGCCAATAAACAGATTCGTCATTAATTCTTTTTGTAAAAATTTCTACTTCATTTGCCACCATAAATGATGAATAAAATCCTACACCAAATTGTCCAATAATTTCTAAAGCATCATTTTTATTTTCAAGAGCTTTAACAAATTTCTCTGAACCGGATTTTGCAACTGTACCAATATTTTCAATAACTTCAGATTCACTCATTCCGATTCCATTATCTTCAATTGTAATCGTTCTATTTTTCTTATCAAGATAAATATTAATTTCAAGTTCATCTTCTAATTTTATTTCTTCATTTGATAACGATTCAAATCTTATTTTATTTAATGCATCAGCACTATTAGAAATTAATTCTCTTAGAAAAATTTCCTTATGAGTATAAATTGAATGAATCATTATATCTAGCATTTTTTTTGTTTCAGTTTGAAACGTACGTGTTTTTTTATTTTCCATAATATCACTCCTTATATTTTAATCCACTGACTATTATAACACATTAAAAGCAAAAAAAAAAGAATCAACATTTAGTCAATTCTATTATATAGCATTATCTTTATTTAAAAATCTATATACATCCTTACGAGAAATAACATCATCTTTGGTATTTTTAATTAAATATTTAACTATTTGTTGAATTTGATTAATATCACTATTTTTATCAAAACATGCTTCAATTTCAACTTCGATTAAATACAATAATGTTTCAGAATTCGATTTAAACACTTCAAAATCTTCAGTTTTAGTATAAAACAATTCCATTAATTCGCTTATTATATTGTTAATTAATTCAAGATTTGAATCATATAAAAAATCTAATTTATCAACATTTAAGAATGCATCACATATTTTTTCTAATACTTGTTTAGTCAACTCATCTTTATATTTATGACCAAATTTATCTCCAATTACCGTAAGTTGTGATGTTGCAGAAAATCTATATTTTAAAAATTCTAGATAAGTTTCAAAATCTTCAACATTATTTCCGGGTTCAATTTCAAATAATATTCTAAAAAAAACAACCCAATCAAATTCCGACTCTATTTTCGTAAGTATTCTATTCCCAACACGTTTTGTGAAATCACCCACGAAAATTGGCTTTCTTTCTAAAAATAATTTTTTCTTGAAATCAACATCTAATGTTTCCAATTCATTTAATGTAGAAAAAGTTTTTGAAAACGTCTTATGATACTTGCTTAAATTATTAGCTCCTTGTGATCTGAATAAATATTTAACTATTGAATCACATGATTTATTAAAATTAACAACAAATCCAATACTTCTTTTCATTTTACTAGAAAACATTGTATAAACCATCTGAGATAAATTCTTTTCAAGTGCAAGTTGTCTACTTGGTAAATCTTCTGTTCCTGCTTTATTAAAATGATCATCTAAAATATTAAGCTGTTGATCAATCATAGCTAAATTTTGCTTTATTGAACCTAGTATTTCTTCAAATAAATTATCCCAAATATTATAATCATTATTTTTATAAATTATTTCATGCTCAATCTCACTCCAAAATACATTTACTAATGATTTTATTTGCAGCTCAAAATTTATTCTTATATTATCTTTTTTATATCTTCCATCAATTTTATATATAAGAAATCCATTATTTTGAACTTGCGGTTGTTTTTCCTGTAAATTTAAAGATATATGTGGTTCTTCTTCAGCAAAATAATAATATTCTTCATCTATCAAATCAAAATGCTCTGTTAACGTATTATATATAGCTTCTTCATCATTATTAAATCTACATTGAATTCTAACACCTATCAAATCAGACAAATTATCTATAACATCAATAGGATTAGCATATTTTTTAAAATATTTATCTCTAAATATTTTACCTTTTAAACTTTTTTTTGATTTAATTCTTGTAATAATACCAATTTGTGTTCTATCACTTTCTTTTAATATTCTCTTAAAATGTTCTCTTATTTCTAAAGATGCTGATTTTAGATCATCTTGCATATTGTCTAAAATATCAATTACTTGGTTACTATATTCAAAAACTCCTAATTCTTTCATATTACCTCCAAATGAGTATATTAACTACTTTAATTATATCGTTTTCTAAATATTTTTCAAATAAAAAATCACAATTCAATTATAAATCATGATTTTTAATAATTTTTTTAAATTTCTAAAGCTTTTAAAACTCTTTCAATGGCCTCATCAGAAGTGATTTCTTCTTTTTCCATATTTTTTCTTGTTGAATACTCTACAATTTTTTCATTTGCTTTTCTTCCAACAACAATTCTTAAAGGAATTCCAATAAGATCCATTTCACTAAATTTTACTCCTGCTCTTTCTCTTCTATCGTCAATTAAAGCATCAACACCTTTTTTCTTAAGTGTTTCATATATTTCATTTCCAAGATCAGTCATTTCTTGATTTTTAGAATTAACTACTGTTACAATAGCTTTATATGGTGCCACACATAATGGCCATATAATTCCTCTATCATCATGATTTTGTTCAACTAATGCTGCAATTATTCTTGAAACTCCAATTCCATGAGATCCCATCCAAAAATGTTGTGCTTTTCCATTTTTATCCAAATATGTTGCATCTAGAGCTTTAGAATATTTTGTTCCTAATTGGAAAATATTTCCAATTTCTATTCCAGTATTAATATAGATTTTTTCTCCACAAGATGGACAAATATCTCCTACTCTTGCATTTAATAAATCTTTTGCAATTTCACATTCGAAATCATCTGCAATATTTACATTTTTTAAATGATAATCTATTTCGTTTGCGCCAACTATAAAATTCTTCATTGATTTTATTCTTGAATCAATAATTACTCTAACAGATTCTTTTAATCCGAATGGTCCAACAAAACCTAAATAACTACCTGTTAATTTATTTATTTCATGTTCCTCTAACATTTCTATACTATCAGGATGAACATTAATAAATTTTGAAAATTTAACTAAATTAAGTTCTCTATCACCAGGAATCATAACAGCAATAACTTCTTCATCAGCTTTATATAATAATGTTTTAACAAATTTTTTCTTTGGTAAATTAAAATACTCATTTAACTCTTGTATTGTTTTTACATTTGGAGTAGAAACTTTTTCTATTTCAAGTTTGTCTCCTATTTCATTATATTCATTAGTAATACATTCAGCAACTTCATCAGTTGCTGCAAAATCACAATTTTTACAATATGCAATTTGTGCTTCTCCACCTGAAGTAATAGCTATAAATTCATGAGAAACTTTTCCACCCATATTTCCGCTATCACCTTGAACTACTTTATAATCAAATCCAAGTCTATCAAATATTTTAATATATGAATCCCAAACTAATTCGTATGATTTTTTCATACCTTCTTCATCAGCATCAAAATTATATGCGTCTTTCATAAGAAATTCTCTACCTCTAATAAGACCAGCTCTTGGACGTCTTTCATCTCTATATTTATTTTGAATCTGATAAATAATTAAAGGTAATTGTTTATATGAATTAAGTTCATTTTTAATGAAATTAGTAAAATACTCTTCATGAGTTGGTCCTAAACAAAATTCTCTGCCTTTCCTATCTTCAAGTTTAAACATTTCAGGTCCAAAATCTGCCCATCTGCCTGATTGTTCCCATAACTCTCTTGGTTGTAATGCAGACATTAAAACTTCCTGAAATCCTGCAGCATCCTGTTCTTCCCTAACTATTCTTTCAACATTTTTAAGCACTCTATTTCCAAGCGGCATATAAGAGTACACTCCAGAAACTAATTGTCTTACCATTCCCGCTCTTACCAATAATTTGCTAGAAATTACATCAGCATTAGTTGGATCTTCTTTAATTGTTGGCATATATAATTTTGACATTCTCATAATTTATCTCCTTGCTATATTCACACTAACACATATTATACAATATGATTAAATAATTAACAACTATTTTAAAGTTTCTTTGCCATAAAAGCCGCACCTACAATGCCAGCATCATTTTGCAATTTTGCTAGCATTATTTTAGCAATTTCAACATCTTTAGAATAAAGCGATTTTTTTATTTCATCGTTTAATAAATCAATTAAATACTGTCCTGCATGTGATACTCCACCGCCAAAAGCAATTGCTTCTGGATCAAAAATATTAATAAAATTTACGACACCAATTGATAAATATTTTATAAATCTATCTACAGCATTTTTAGCTAATTTGTCACCAATTTTAGAAGCATCAAAAATATTTTTTGTTGTAATTTTTTCGTAATTTCTTAAAATACTGTCTTCATCACTTTCTTTTAAAAGCTTTTCAGTGTACTTTCCAATACCTGTTGCAGATGAAAATGTTTCTAAACAACCATTTCTTCCACAATTACAATCATAAAAATTTTCGCCAACAACCATGTGCCCAATTTCAGCACCCGCTCCATGCGAGCCTCTTACGACATTACCATCAATAATTATTCCACCGCCAACTCCAGTTCCTAAAGTTATTAAAATTGCGCTGTTATAGTCTTTTAAAGCACCAATTTCATATTCAGCAATTGCAGCAACATTAGCGTCATTATCAACATAAGTTTCAATACCAATAAGTTGTTCTAACTCTTTTTTTAAATCTATTTGCTCAAGATTAATGTTTGCACATTTTTCTAAAAATGCATTATTATGACTTACAATTCCAGGAACTCCAACACCAACAATCTCAATTTTTTCTTCTGATTCTTTTTTTAACATATCTATTACTCTAGCAATATCAAGTATAATTTCTTCGGGCTTTCTCCACGCACCTGTGGGTAATGATTTTTTTATAATAATCTTACCATCTTCATTTATCAGTCCACCTTTAATACTCATACCACCTAAATCAATGCCTATTAACATATTGCCTCCTCTTTCTATATCTTTTTATATGCACTAGGAGAATATCCTGTACTTTTTTTAAATACTCTTGAAAAATAATTCGAATCATTATACCCAACATCTCCAGATATTTGCTTAATACTCTTATTAGTATTTCTTATTAAATATTTTGCGTTATCTATTCTTTCTTTTGTTAAATAATCAATAAAATTAATACCCGCTTCTTTTTTAAATAATTTTGAAAAATAATATGTACTTACACACATTTCAGTTGCAACCATATCCAAAGTAATATCTTTCATATAATTATTTGAAATATAAAATTTAGCACTATTTATAATATCTTCAATATTTGAATTGTTTTCATGCAACGATTTATTAATATAATAAGATAATTTTTTCTTAATATTATTCTTCATATATATTATATTCGCTATATCTGTTAACTCAATTTGTATAACAGGTTTTAAAATATCACTATCATTTAATTTTTCAAATAATATTCTATTAATTAAAACTTCAAGCTCAGTTAAATACCTTAATTTAAAACTATCTTCTAAAATATTTGCATCAATCCAAGAAAATATACTCTCTAAAATATTCATACTTTCTTCTAAAATATTTAAATTAACTTTCTCAATTAATTTATTTTCCAATTCTATTGGGTAAACATTCTTATTTTCTATATTATTTTGATAATAAATCTTTCTTAAATTATTCTGATATACTTTATTAATTTCTTCCATTTTATTATATTCACTAAAAACCATATTAATTTCAATATCGAATTTTTCCAATATATTTTTATACAAATTTTTCAATTTATTTTTGTATAAATCATTATTTCTTTCAATAAAAAACATAAAATAATTATTTTTTATCTTCAGTAAATGTCTATTATAATTTTTATCAAAATAATCTTGAATATACATTGAAATTTGATTGTTAAATTCAGGAATTTCAATAATAAGTGATACTCCTTTTCTTAAATTAATAATATTCACATTTAAATCCTCAATTTTTTTAATTTTATCGATTTCATTTCTAATAATATAATCAAATACATTTTCTTTAATCAAATTTATCGATTTAATATTTGAATTTTCCATTAATTCTTTTTTTATTTGATTCCTTTTTTCTTCATCATAAAACTTAATAATTCTATTTATACAATTTATTATTTTTTCTCTTTTAACAGGTTTTAATAGATATTCATACGCTCCAACATTTATAGCTTCTTGAGCATATTTAAAAGAATCAAAGGCAGAAATTATAACAACATTAACATTAAGCTGATCTTTTCGTATCTCTTTTATTGCATCAATTCCACTCATACCAGGCATTTTAATATCCATAAAAATTATATCAGGTAAAAATTGTTTTGCCATTTCAATTGCCATTTTACCATTTGAAGCAGATTGAATCTCAACCATTTTTTTGAATTTCTTTTCAATTATTTTCGTGAGTCCTTTTCTTTCTATCAATTCATCGTCTACAATTAATATTTTATACATTCCTCACCCCCAAATTTTCTTTCAATTTAATAAGCACTTTAGTTCCAACTCCAACTTGACTTTCAATAAATATTGTATCAGTTGAATTATAAAAAAGTTCCAATCTTCTTTTAACATTACTAATACCAATTCCTGTTGAATGACTTGTCATAGTATTATCTGTAAGCAAACTATTAATTGTATCTTCATCCATTCCATTGCCATTATCTTCAACAATTAAATATTTTTTATGTTCAACATTTAAAGAATATACTTTAATTATTCCACCCTCCTCTAAATCTTCAACTCCATGCATAAATGCATTTTCCACTATTGGTTGAAGTGTTAAAAAAGGTATTTTGAAATTTAAAACTTCATTTTCAATATCAATCTCAAATTTTACTCTTTCACCAAATCGTGCTTTTTGTATTAATATATAATTTTGTAAATTTATTAGCTCTTCATTTATTGTAATAACAGTATCAATATTTTTAAGATTATATCTAAGCATATCTGATACACTTTCAATCAATATACATGTATCATCCGCATCCTCTAAAATTGCAGTTTTTGCAATTACATTTAATGTGTTAAATAAAAAATGAGGATTTATTTGAGCTTGTAGGCCTTTTAATTTAGCTTGATTTAAAAGAACTTCAACTTTTGCTTTTTCACTTTCTTCCCTATGAAGCATAACTTCAAAATCAGCATTTTCTTTAATTTTTATAATCAAAAGTTTTGTATTTTCAATTAATTTATTAAATGCTTCTGCTAAAAGCGCAGTTTCATCATCAGAATTAAGTTCAATTTTCTCAACATTAAAATTTCCTCCTGATACTTCCTCAGCAACATCTGTCAATTTTTTTAAATTTGCAAGTAATCTTCTGCCATATGAAATGCCAATAAAAAAAATGAAAAATAAACTTATAAATAATAATAGTATAATTCTAAGATTTATTTGTGCTGCAATTTTATCCATATCTAATGCAACTTTTCTTGAATACTCAAGTTCTTTTTCAAATAAAAGATCAAAATATATATTAACATATTGATTTAATTTCTTAAATTCATAATAATTATTTTGAATCATATCTTCATTAACACCACGAATAGACCAAATAGTAGCTTCTAATGTATTATAATATTCATTATCAAGAATATATTCAATGTTCTCTAAATATAAACAAGATTTTCTATCATATACTTCATTTTGATATTCCTTAATTAAACTTTTTAAATCCTGATAATTGTTAAAAATTACATCCATATATGATGTATCTTTTGAAAGTGCAAAATTTGATAAAGCAATATCAATATTTGAATTAGTTTTTACCATATCTTTAATTTCATAAACTCTTTCATTTACTTTTTTTGATACTGAATTAAATTTTCTATAACTTATATATGAAAATAAATTACCTACAACTAATGAAATTATTATTAAAATAGATATTAAAAACAAGCTCCGCTTTATTGAATGTTTTCTATTCATTAGATTCACCATCCAAATAAGTTTTTAAATTATATTTATTTAAAATTGTAGTTGGTACGTAAAATACATCTAAACTGATATTATCTTCATTTATTGAATTTAAAGTATTTACAGCTTCTTCTCCAACTAAATATCCATCTGTAAACAATGTTGCGGTAATAATTCCTTTTTGAATATATTCTATAGTCATTTCAGAATTATCATATGCAATTATATATACTTCACCAACTTTATTCATGCTAACAATTGCTTTTGCTATATTTAATCCATCATAAATACCTGTCCCAATTATTACATTTATCTCAGGATGTAAATCTAATTCTTTTCTTAAATTGTTTTCAAAATTAAATCTAGTATTTATTGAAACTATTTCAGTTAAATTTATATTTTCTTCATTATTAATTTCGCTAATCATTCCATCAATTAAAAGATTCCTATTCTCCGAATTATATTCATCAATTACTAATATATTCAATACTTCATTTGATTTTTTAGATATTTCTTGAATTGATTTTTGACCTTTCTGATAATTATTAGGTCCAACATAAGTATCTCTTAATCTACTTGCTCCATCTTCATTTATAAAAACAATAGGAATTTTCTTATCTTCAGCTTTTTTTAACAATTCTTCCATTTCATTTGAGTTATATCCACTAAGAATAATTCCATTAGAATTTCCAGCTACTGCCATCTCAAAAAGTTCTTTCTGTGATAATAAACCAGTATTATCAGAATTCAATATTTGAATAGCAATATTATTTGTTTCACAATTATCAACAATTCCTTTTTCAATATTGTTCCACAAATAATTATTACTTTCACTTTTTATTAAAATATAACTTTTAGAGTAATCTTTCTCATAATTATTATAATCCCTATTAATTAACTGAAATGAATTAAAAATGAAAAATGAAATCATTAAAAATACAATAACAATTACAACATAATTATTGCTTTTCATAAACCCCTCCAATTTTTACTAATAATTAGGTCTATCATCTGGCCTAATATTTCTATATACATCTTCAAATTTATGAAAACCACTTTTAATAATAAGCTCCATCATATTATCCTTATCTACAATAACAGGATCTAATAATATTGAATTAACATCTTTAAAATCATTTTGAATTACTCGAGTCACATTTATCTCTTTATTATTAACAATATCAATAACCATCTTAGCAGCATTTGTAGCAAGAAGTCTAACATCTTTGTAAACTGTCATAGTCTGTTTACCCTCAACAATTCTTTGACATGCAGATATTTCAGCATCTTGCCCCATTAAAACTGATTTCATCTTTTTTTCTGCCAAAAGCGAGTATATTGCTCCTACAATAGCATCATTTGCACATATTACTGCATCAATCTTTTCATCAGTTGTATTTAATACAGATTCCATATGTTCTCTTGCAACGCTTGTATTCCAATCATAAGTATATTCATCATATAAAATATTAATTTCATCATAATTCTCTAATACATTAATCACACCATCTCTAAATTGATGCGCATTGTTATCAGTATTAGCACCACCAATATATACCACATTTCCTTCTGTAATTTTTAAATTTTCAATAAGATAATTTCCTTGAAGTTCTCCAACTTTCTCATTATCAAAAGAAATATAATAATCTACATCTCCTTCAATCATCCTATCATAAGCAATTACTTTTACATTATCTTTATGAGCTATATCGACTATTTCCTTTGCAACTACTGCATCATGTGGTACTACAACTAAAATATCTACACCTTTATTCAATAAATATTTAGCTTGCTTTATTTGTTTCTCATCATCTCCATTTGCAGCAATAACTAAAACTTCTGCACCTAATTTTTCGGTTTCTGTAACAAATATATCTCTATCTCTTTGCCATCTTTCCTCTTTTAAAGTATCCATTAAAAAACCAACAACAATTTTATCATCTTTTTTAATAACCTCTAATTTATCATTTCCACCACAAGACGAAAAAATAATAGCAATGAATACTAACAATATTATATAAAACATAGATTTTTTAATCATTTCTCACCTCTTTAATATACTCTTCATTTTATCATTTTTGATACTTTCAACAAAGAAAAATTATAGAAAAGCAATAAAAGAGTATAATTGCAAATAAATGCTACTTAATACTCAATTAAAATAATGTCTTTTTTAGCTTTACTTTTGCTTTTTTTCTTATATACTAGGTATTTGAGAGGAGTTTTTATGAATAATAAAACTAAAGGAATACTATATATTTCACTATCTTCACTTTTTTTCTCAATAATGGCAATAGCAGTTAAACTTACACCTGATATACCTGTTGTAGAAAAAATATTTTTCAGAAATTCAATTGGGCTTATTCCAATATTAATAACCACTTATAAAAGTAAATTATCCTTAAAACCTAATAACACTAAACTTATACTTATAAGATCACTTTTAGGCATTTTAGGAATATTTTTTTACTATAGTGCTCTCTCAACACTTAATTTAGCAGATGCAGTTATTTTAAATAAACTTTCACCATTTTTTGTGCTTATACTATCTTTTCTTTTTTTAAAAGAAAAAATTTCAAAAAAACAAGTTATATCATTATTCTTAGCTCTTTTAGGCGCGATATTAATAATTAGACCTGCATTTAATTTATCAATTATTCCAACTTTATTAGGCTTATTATCTGCTTTTTTTGCTGGTTCTGCATATACAATTGTTCGCAAATTAAGTGAAACTGATAAACCACTTGTTATTGTATTTTACTTTGCACTTGTAACTACAATAATCACTATTACATATATGATAGTAACAAAAAATTATGTATATCCGTCACTTTATGAATTAATGGTTTTAACAGTGCTTGCTATTTCAGCTCTTATAGCTCAACTTTTTATGACTACGGCATATAGTTATGCACCAGCTGGTGAATTAGCGATATATACATATCTAAATATTATTTTTTCAATAACATTCGGAATTATCATTTGGTCTGAAATTCCAGATATAATAACTATTAGCGGTGCAAGTTTGATAATTATTGGTGGTTATATTAATTATATTTCAAAAAAAAATGCTTAATAGTTTTTAAACCTTTAAGCATTTTTAATATTAAATATTTTTTTTAGAAAAAAACATTGTACCTTAAGACATTAGATAAATCTATATCTTGTTTTCCGTCTTTTTTTACCTCTTAAATTTATATTATATCTAAATCAAAATAAACAAACATCAATCGTCAAAACAATAGGTCTTGTCATTATATTCCATACCTTGGCTTAAAGAAATTAATTTCACAGCACTTCAAACTATGTTAAGACATTTATAACTCTTCAAAGAACTGTCGATGACATAAGAATCTCGCAACTTTAGTCGTAAGTATTTCAAAAAGGTGTGAACAGTAACACAAATATTAATAAAAATTAACATTATATATCATTATATGTTCTAAATATTCTGTCAAAATATAGTATAATAAATTATAACATAAATTAGGGAGGCGTTATGAAAAAAATATTAAAACGTGAAGATGTTAATATTAATTCAACTTGGGACTTATCATCATTATTTAAATCAAAAGAAGATTTTTATAATTCTTTAAAAGATATTCAAGAAAAAACTGAAAAATTAAAAAGCTATAAAGGTAAATTACGTGAAAATACTACTATTTTATTTGAAGCAATTGAAGCTCTTGAAAACTTAATGATTCAACTAAATGCATTAGATACATATGCAGGATTATTGCTATCTGTAGATGGAACCAACACAAAAAATCAAGAATTATATATGAATTTCAATGCTATTTCTACTGAAATACAAGCAGATTTAACTTTCTTCAATAACGAAATTATGTCTTTTACTGATAAAGAATTTAATCTTCTAATACAAAACGAACCAAAACTAGAAATATATCGTACTTTTCTTGAAGATATTTTTGAAGAAAAAAAGTATAAACTTTCCGATGATACTGAAGAAGCTCTTGCTACTTTAGGCGAAGTTACAGAAGCACCTTATAATATATATTCAGTTAGTAAATCCACTGATATGATTTTCGATTCTTTTATTGACGGTAATGGAAATACTTTACCTAATTCATTTGCTTTATTTGAAGGAAAATACGAATTTAGCGAAGATCCAGTTATTAGAAAAAATGCTTATGCTTCATTCAATAAAACATTAAATCAATATAAAAACACATATGCTGCTATTTATAATACAGAAGTAAAAAAACAAGTATTACTTAGTAAATTAAGAGGATACTCTTCTGTTACTGAAATGCTTTTAAAGCCACAAAAAGTTACACTCGAAATGTATCATCGCCAAATAGATATTATTTATAAAGATTTAGCTCCTCATATGAGAAAATTTGCAAAACTTATTAAAGAACAATTAAATTTAGAAAAAGTTTCATTTTACGATTTAAAAGCACCTATTGATACAAGTTATAATCCTTCTGCTAGTTACGAAGAAGCAAAAGACATAGTACTTAAATCTTTAGCAATTATGGGCGAAGATTATTTAAATATTATTAAAAGAGGATTTAATGAACGTTGGATTGATTATTCTGATAACATCGGTAAATCAACTGGAGCTTTTTGTGCATCGCCTTATGCTGCTCATCCATATATTTTGGTTACTTTTCAAAATAATATGAGAGATGCTTTTACACTTGCGCACGAATTAGGTCATGCAGGACATTTCTTCTTAGCAAATAAAGAACAAAATTTCTTTAATACTGAACCATCAATGTTTAATGTAGAAGCTCCATCTACAATGAATGAAATGTTATTAGGAAGACATTTATTAAAAAATAATGATGATCCTAAAACAAAAAAATGGGTTATACTTCAGTTTTTAGGAACTTATTATCACAATTTTGTTACACATTTATTAGAAGCAGCATTCCAGAGAGAAATTTATAAATTTGCCGAAGAAGGAACTCCACTTACTGCAAAACTACTTTGCGATACTAAATTAGAAATTCTTAAAGGTTTTTGGGGTGATTCAGTCGAAATTGACGAATTTGCAGGTATGACTTGGATGAGACAACCACATTATTATATGGGTTTATATCCTTACACATATTCAGCAGGTCTTACAGCAGCAACTACTGTTTCAGAAATGATTTTTGAAGAAGGTAAACCTGCAGTTGATCGTTGGATTGAAGTTTTAAAAACAGGTGGTAAACTTAAACCTCTAGATTTGCTAAAAATTGCTGGCATGGACTTTACAACAGATGAACCACTTAAAAAAACAGTTTCATACATCGGATCATTAATTGATCAACTAATAGAATTATCATAAATCAAATAAAAAGGCACATCAAGTAGGAATATCATTCTTACTCAATGTGCCTTTTTATAATATAAATCTCTTTTCTTATTCAGTATAACTTACATCTACCCCTTTATCTTGCATCTTTTTAATACTTTCTCGACTAATTAATCTATAATCTAACTCTTCGTAAATGAGTAACTCCTCTAAATTCTCTAAATTAAAAAGTGGCTCAATATTTGTAAGATTATTATATGATAAATTCAGATTAACTAAACTCTCACCTGTTGACAACACTCCTATCTCTGTTATTTCATTTCCATGTAAATTTAACCATTCTAAAATTAATTCATTATGTATTTTACTTTCTCAAGAAAAAGTTTGATAATTTCTTGACAATATCTAAAATGGGGTATATTATACCAATATACCCCCCTACTAAGGGGTGACTTTGTGAATTTTTTAATAATTTAAGGAGGATAGATATGACTAAAAAAATATTGATTATTGGTGGTGTTGCTGGTGGAGCATCTGCAGCTGCTAGATTAAGAAGAAATGATGAATTTGCTGAAATAATATTGTTTGAAAGAGGCGAATATATCTCATTTGCAAATTGTGGATTACCATATTATATTGGTGGTGCAATTGAAGAACGTGATGCTTTATTAGTACAAACTCCAGAAGATATGACTGCTAGATTTAACATTGATGTTCGTGTACAAAATGAAGTAATGTCTATTGATAAAGAAAATAAAAAAGTAATCGTTAAAGATTTAAAAAATAACAAAGAATATGAAGAAAACTATGACACTTTAATTATGTCACCTGGATCTACTCCACTAGTGCCACCTATTCCTGGAATAGATGGAAAAAATATTTTTACTTTATGGACTATTCCAGATACTGATAAAATTAAATCATTTATAAACGAAAACAAACCAAAATCTGCAATAGTAGTAGGTGGAGGATTTATTGGTATTGAAATGGCTGAAAATCTTCATGAACTTGGACTTGATGTATCAATAATAGAAATGCAAAATCAAGTAATGGCTCCAGTTGACTTTGAAATAGCTCAAGAAATTCATAAACATATTAAATCTAAAAATGTTAATTTAATTTTAGAAGATGGAGTTAAAACATTTGAAGATGAAAATGGTAAAAAGAAAATCACTTTACAAAGTGGTAAAACAGTTGTTGCAGATATGATAATGTTATCAATTGGAGTTAGAGCAAATAGCAAACTTGCAAAAGATGCAAATCTTGAAGTTAATCAACGTGGCGGAATTATCGTTAATGAATATCTTCAAACAAGTGATGAAAATATTTATGCATTAGGCGATGCAATTGAAGTAGTAGACCACATTGATGGCACTAAAGCAATGATTCCTTTAGCCGGACCTGCTAATAAACAAGGTAGAATTGTAGCGAATAATGTATGCGGCGCAAAAGAAAAGTATAAAGGAACTCAAGGAACTTCAATTGCTAAAGTATTTGACTTAACAGTTGCTTCTACTGGAAATAATGAAAAAACACTTATAAGAAAAGGTTTAGAATATAAAAAAGATTATCATATATCAATTATTCATCCTAAATCAAATGCTGGATATTATCCAGGTGCAATACCAATGGTTATAAAAACAATATTTAATACAAAAGGCAAAGTTCTTGGAGCTCAAATAGTTGGATATACTGGTGTTGATAAAAGAATTGACGTATTTGCAACTGCAATTAGAGCAAATATGACTGTATATGATTTAAAGGAATTAGAACTTGCTTACGCTCCTCCATTTGGTTCTGCAAAAGAAGCTGTAAATATGGCAGGATTCGTAGGAGATAATATTCTTGAAGGTTCTGTCAAAGTATTTAATTGGAATGAATTTGATAAAATCGATGATTCATATGTAATTCTTGATATTAGAGAAGATGAAGAATTAAACTTAGGTTCAATAACAAATTCAGTTCATATTCCACTTGATGATTTAAGAAAACGTCTTAATGAACTTGATAAAAACAAAAAAATTATTACTTATTGTGCAATAGGCGTTCGTGGCTATATTGCAGCAAGAATATTAATGCAAAATGGCTTTAGAGAAGTTTATAACTTAAATGGAGGTTATCACACTTATTCAGCAGTTTTTTGTCAAGATGATGATAGTAAATGTGGTGGAGTTGCATTTGATCCATCTGCCGAAGTTGATGAATTTGGTAATCCCGAAACAAGTAGTCAACAAGCTAAAACTGTCAATTTTGATATGACTAAAGATGTTATTCAATTAAATGCTTGTGGTTTAAGCTGTCCTGGCCCTATTATGAAAGTATCAAAAGCTTTAAAAGATATGGATAATGGCGAGGTTATAAAAGTACGAACTACAGATCCTGGATTTGTTGCTGATATTGGTTCATGGTGTAAAAGAACAAATAATACATTATTAAATTCAGGTAAAGAAAACAATGAATTTATTGCTATAATTGGAAAAGGACAAAATGTTAAATTAAATACTGAAGTTAAAACTCAACAAGTAGCTACAAAAGACAATAAAACAATGGTTGTTTTCAGTGGCGATATGGATAAAGCAATTGCTTCATTGATTATTGCAAACGGTGCTCTTGCTATGGATAGAAAAGTTACAATGTTCTTTACTTTCTGGGGATTAAATATTTTAAGAAAACCTAAAGCTCCAAAAGTAAAAAAAGATATCATTGCAAAAGCATTTGGAATGATGATGCCAACTGGAATTCCAAAATTGAAACTTTCAAATATGAATATGGCTGGAATTGGTCCAAAAATGATTGCTGGAATAATGAAAAAAAACAATGTTCCATCTTTACAAGAATTATTAGAAACTGCAATTGAAAATGGGGTTGAAATAATAGCTTGTCAAATGTCAATGGATTTAATGGGTATTAGAAGAGAAGAATTAATTGACGGTGTTGGTATTGGTGGAGTTGCAAATTATCTTGATGCAACAGAAGATGCAGGAACAAACTTATTTATTTAAATATATCGGCAGAATAACTCTGCCGATTTTTATTGCTCGTTTATTATCACCTGGTCTTAACATCTGCTATTGACAACAGTGGAAACATCCTCTATACTTACATGTATAGGGGTGATAATTATGAATTTACCAAAATTAAAAATTGGAAATTTAGAAGCAAAATTTCCAATAATACAAGGTGGAATGGGCATTGGTATTTCAATGTCAAAATTAGCAAGTGCTGTTGCAAATGAAGGCGGAATAGGAATTATTTCAGGAGCTCAAACAGGATACAGAGAAAATGATTTTAAAACAAATAATAACAATGCAAATATCAATGGAATAAAAAAAGAAATAAGATTAGCAAAGGAACTTAGCCCTAATGGAATAATTGGAATTAACTTTCTTCAAGCGTCATATAATTATATTGAACTTGTAAAAACTGCAGTTGAAGAAAAAATAGATTTAATTATTTCAGGTGCAGGACTTCCTAAAACACTTCCGGAATATGTTAAAGGAACAAATACAAAAATTGCACCAATTGTTTCATCTGGGAGAGCTGCAAAACTTCTTGCAAAACTATGGAAGAAAAAATATGATTACTTACCTGATTTAATAGTTGTTGAAGGGCCTAGAGCTGGAGGCCATTTAGGTTTTAGCAGAGAAGATTTGGAATCTAATAATGTAAAAAACTTAAAAGAATTAGTTGTTGAAGTCCTTGAAGCAATAAAACCTTTCGAAGAAAAATATAATCAAAAAATTCCTGTTGTAGCTGCTGGTGGAATTTACACAGGACAAGAAATTAAAGAATTTATTGATCTTGGTGCTGCAGGAGTCCAAATGGCTACTAGATTCGTAGCTACTAATGAATGTGATGCACACATTAATTTTAAAACCGCATATATAAATGCAACAGAAAAAGATATTCAATTAATAAAAAGTCCTGTTGGTTTACCAGGTAGAGTAATTACTAACACTTTAACTAAACAAATTGAAGCAAATTCACTTAAAATTAAAGGTTGTTATAAATGTTTAAAAGGATGTAATCCTGTTGTTGCACCCTTTTGTATAACCGAAGCATTAATTAAAGCGGTTAAAGGTGATATTGTAAATGGACTAATCTTCATTGGCTCAAACGGATATAAAATCAATAAAATTATTTCTGTAAAAGAACTTTTTAATGAACTTATAAATGAATATTTTGAGTAATAAAAAAATAACACGAAATCGTGTTATTTTTTTATTTTGTATTCATATATATTTTTTCTTAATAATTCATATCTTTAATTGCATAAAGCATTCCGTATTCATGATCTACTTCAGTTTGACAAGTTTTGCATAAACCAAATTTATTTATCTCTTTTTCATCATGACATCTTTTGCAAATTCCTAATTTATTATTTGAACTTTTAATTACTTTATTTTCCATATTATCCCCCTTAAAATCCATTCCGTATGATTGTATACCATTATGTAATTATATTATAACGCATTTTTTAAAATTTTACAACATTTTTTTAATTTTTTTTAATTCTTACAAAAAAAACACAAATAATTTACTAATTTTGCGTTTTTTTCTATTCCTATTTCATATATATATCTACTAAATCGTAGTAATAACTTTCCTCGTACCCTTTTCTCCAACCAGCTATTCCTTTTAAATTATATTCATTAATTAAATTGATTCTTTTAATTAACGATTCCTTGTCTTCAATCCATATTTTAATTGTATTTCCTTTTTTTGTAGTTTCAATATAATTTTGCCCAGATGCTTCATCATATATTATTTCATAATCTATTTTTTCCAAATAACTTCCAATGTTTTTAATTGCATATGCTTCAGATGAAAGAACTTTTCTATTCTTCTCTGTCCATACTCTCATATAAAGTGGGACCCCTAAAACTAATTTATCATTATTTACAGTTTCTAATGTCCCTTCAATTCCTTTTATTACCCATGGAATTGATGCTACAGATCCACTTTTAGGAGAACTGCTCCAATGCTCATCATATGCCATAAGCATAAAATAATCAACATAATCAATAATAGCTTCTCTATCAATTACTTTTGAATATTGATCAGATCCACCTGGTACAACAGCATCAATAGATAAAGTAAGATTTTGCATTTTAGTATATTTCCTAAGCTTTCTTACATAATCAGTTAATGCATCTTTATTCTTTAAATAAATATTCTCAAAATCAATATTTATTCCATCAACATTATAAAGTGATGAATAAAAAACAATTTGTGCTATCGACTTATCAATATATTCTTCATTGGTTAATAATTGATTAGTCCAAACTGGATCAAAACTGTTTTTATAAAGTGCCCATACTTGATAGCCATTTTTATGTGAATCATCTATATATTTAAGGCTTGCTTCATTAATAACAATTCCATCAATATTTAAAGCAAACCAAGTTGGAGATATTACATTTAAATTTTCTATTTTATCAACATTGAAATTTTTTAAATCACTATATTTAGAAATACTATCCCACATTAAACTGATAGTATCAAGCTGTTCTGCTTCTCTAACTTCATTTAATCTATTTTCTTTTGAAAAATTCTCATCAATTAAATTAGTATTTTCAGCTATAATATATCCTATTTCACCTTTTGAAGTAATTATTTTGCTATATTTATCACTTTTAATAACTTTATTATCAAGATAAATAAATTCACTATTTTTCCCAAGTTCATCGAATTTGATAAGTAGATCTTCTTCTAAATAGTAAACATTTTTATTATTATTTGAACTATATTTTTTTATCTTTTCGATATTCGTGTTTATATATAAAACATTTTCACTTTCATAATAATTATAAAATATTGGATATAATTTACTTAAAAGATCTAAATTAATATATTTTTTTTC
>Ga0256842_1000353_pt1 | contig 40305 bp, 35 predicted proteins | sample 4559240metaG_FD_185973 | JGI IMG/M metagenome (GOLD analysis project Ga0256842, IMG submission 185973) | Hydrothermal vent microbial communities from Guaymas Basin, Mexico - 4559-240 | ecosystem: Environmental > Aquatic > Marine > Hydrothermal vents | place: Mexico: Guaymas Basin | collected...
GACAATATCAAAAGTGGCTACTCCCACACTGCCACACTAAACAAAGCACTAAAAAGTAAAAACATCAAACCACTTTTTAACAAATTAAGAGCAAAAAACTCCATATCTTATTCAGGAAAAAGTAGAGAGTTCAGAGTGTTAAATCCAAGAAATTTTGAGATAAAAGAGTTTTATGAAAAAGAGATTATCTTAGTAGATGACATCATCACAACAGGAACTACACTCACTCAAGCCATACAAACGATACACTCAAACAAAAAAGAGGTACTTTTTTGTTTGACATTAGCAGACGCAGGACTAAAATAGCCCTTTTAAAAGACCACCTGCTTCTTTACCTAATTGTTTTTTCAACTCTTTTGAAATCGCTTTTTTAGCCTCTTTTTTCATAAGTGCAGTCGCATCAACCTCAACCTTAGGAGAGTTTACATCACCACTTAATTTTACAGTGATAGGGTTGTGGTTTGCCTCTATATCTATCTTAGATTTTATCTTTTTGGTTTTTGTATTTAAATGAGTATTTTTTGTTTTTATAGAAGAAGTATTTGATTTTAAATCAAGTGAAGCTAAAATATTTTCTTTGTTTATATCTGCTCCAACATCACCTTTAAATACTTCAGCACACATATCAATCTTAGCATACTGTTTTATAAGTGCAAATACCTGATTTTTTGTAAATTTTCCATCAACTAAATGACCATCAAGTTTACCTTTTTTATGAACCAAGTTATAATCAACTTTTGCATTTAAATGTGATTTAAAAATCTCAGGGTAAATCAACATATGTAAAATATCTAAAGTTTGCACAGATGTCAAATCTGCATGAAAATCATCATTATGAAGTTTTGCATCAAGTTTTCCACCAGCTATATTTGAATGAGCTGTAAAATCCAAATCTTTTGCTTTTTTTATCTCTCCGTTGGCAGTGATACCACCTCTCATATGTCTCTCAGTTACAAAGTAAAGTTTATCTAAAGATGGCACTTTTACAACATAATCACTCACCAAAGAACTATCAGATAATTTAAAAGTAGCTTTTTTTACATCCAAATTTGCTAATGATGTCCTTAGTTTCATCGCTGTATCTATTTTTTTTGTTTTTATATTATTTACCATCGAGAGTGCATATTTAAACTTTGGCATAAGAGATTTAAACTTATAAACTTTAGTTAGATGTTTATTATCCAACTTTCCATTCATACTAACTCTATTTACCAAGTCACCCTCTTTACCTTTTAGAGTACCTTTTAGTTTTAAATCTCCTTTTACATCTACATTTGTTATAGGTTTTAAAACTGCCAACTCTTTTACATCAACACCATATTTTATATCCATTTTTAAAGGTTGAGGGGTAACTTTCCCTGATGAACTTAATTTTGCAAGATTTGAACTAAGCAAATAAATATAATCAACATCATCCCCTTTTAGTTTTGCATCAAGGTTCATACTAAAAGCAGTTTGAGGGATACTAACATTAAAATCACTTTTCATTATCTTAGTATTTAATCTGCCATTTTTAGTTCGAAGCTTAATATCTCCATCCATGGCATGTGGAGTTATATCTTTAAAGTTTATATCAAGATTTATATCTGAAGATGCGTAAGCACTTTGATTTAACATATAAAGAAGTTTAGATAATTTAAGTGTATCAATCTTAGCAATAATAGAAGTTGGATTTAACTCAGTAAGTTCAACATGGTAAGTTGTGTTACTTTTTGCAACATCACTTATACCATCAACTTCTATAAAAGCCATATCTCCTTTAACTTTACCATTTGTATAAAAATCTCCATGCAATAGCAAATTTGTTACAGGTTTAAGTGTGGTAAGATTTTTAAATTTTACATCATAATTCACATCAAAAGCTTGAGAGAAAAGAGAGTATGTACCTTTTATATATACTGTATTTTCTTTATTTAAATGCAACACTATATTAAAGTCACTCATACTAAGGGAAAAAACCTCAAGCTTACTATCTAACTTCGTTTGCTCTTTTATTTTTCCTTCAATTATAGGACTTAATATACTATTTCCAAAAGATGTAAAGGCAAAAACATATACCACTACAACTAAACCAATCAAAATACCGACTAACCATCCTAAAAACTTCATCATCTACTCCAAAACTTTTATATTTCTAATAATACTCAAATTATCCTTTAATATTCAAAAGTTTAAACTTGATACAATAAGGCTAAAGGTTATTAAATAAAAACATTTAACTCTTGACATTGTTACACTCAATATGTATAATAACAACATCTTTTTAGAAAAAGGAGTGATTTAATAACTATGTCTAAACGAAACAATAAAGAATTACAAGAAGAACCTCTACTAAATGAAGAGGGAAATATAGAGATAAATACAGATGAAGCTGAGGCTGAAGCAGAAGCGGTTGAAAATGAATTTAATCTTTTACAAGCTGAAATGGCTGAACTAAAAGATAAGTATGCACGAGTTCATGCAGATTTTGAAAATGTGAAAAAGAGACTTGAAAGGGAAAAATACACAGCAGTTGAATATGCAAATGAAAAATTTGCAAAAGATATGATACCTGTTATAGATGCTCTTGATGGTGCTTTAAACTCTATCAACACAGATGCCGACAAAGCTGAACTTTTTGATAAACTAAAAGAAGGGGTGGAACTTACACATAAACAACTTTTAACCTCTTTAGAAAAACATGGTGTTACAAAAGTAAACCATGATGAAGCTTTTGACCCAAATATTCATAATGCAGTGCAAAGCGTTGATAGTAAAGATGTTGAAAGTGGACAAATAGTTCAAACTTTCCAAACTGGATACAAATATAAAAATAGACCACTTCGTGAGGCTATGGTTATAGTTGCAAATTAGTCAGTGCCACTTAGGTGGCAGAATAAAATTTTAAAACATTGTAGAATTTCACTGTTTTAAAAAATACATTATATAAAAATACAAAATCAAAGGAAAATAATATGAGTAAAGTAATAGGAATAGATTTAGGAACAACAAACTCTTGTGTAGCAGTTTATGAAGGTGGTGAAGCTAAAATCATCCCAAATGCAGAGGGTAAAAACACAACTCCATCAGTTGTAGCATTTACTGATAAAGGTGAAGTTTTAGTTGGTGATCCAGCAAAAAGACAAGCTATCACAAACCCTGAGAAAACAATCTCATCTATCAAAAGAATCATGGGTCTTATGATGAATGAAGAAAATGCAAAAGAAGCACACGATAAAGTAACTTATAATATAGTAGATAAAGATGGTAGTGCTGCTGTTGATGTAGCTGGAAAAATTTACACTCCTCAAGAGATAAGTGCTAAAATCCTTAGCAAACTAAAAGAAGATGCAGAGAGCTACCTTGGTGGTAAAGTAACTGATGCAGTTATCACAGTTCCAGCATACTTTAATGATAGCCAAAGAAAAGCTACAAAAGATGCAGGTACTATCGCAGGATTAAATGTACTAAGAATTATCAATGAGCCAACTGCTTCTGCACTTGCTTATGGACTAGAGTCTAAAAGTGAAGAAAATGTACTTGTTTATGACCTTGGTGGTGGTACTTTTGATGTTACTACACTAGAGATTAGTGATGGTACTTTTGAAGTTCTTTCAACTGATGGTAATGCATTTTTAGGTGGTGATGACTTTGATAACAAAATCGTTGACTTCTTAAATGATGAGTTTAAATCAACTCACGGTATTGAGCTTAAAAACGACAAGATGGCTCTTCAAAGATTAAAAGATGCAGCTGAAAATGCTAAAAAAGAGTTAAGTAGTGCAACTGAAACTGAGATAAACCTACCATTTATCACTATGACAGAAGCAGGACCTCAACACTTAGTTGTAAAACTAACTCGTGCAAAATTTGAGGGTATGATTGCTAATCTTATAGATGAGACTATGGAACATATCAAAACAGCTATGAAAGAAGCAGATCTTGATAATAACGAAATCAAAGAGATTATCATGGTTGGTGGTTCAACTCGTGTTCCTGCTGTTCAAGAAGCAGTAAGTAAATTCTTTGGTGGGAAAGAGCTTAACAAAGGTGTAAACCCTGATGAAGTTGTTGCTGCTGGTGCTGCTATTCAAGGTGGTGTTTTAAGAGGTGATGTTAAAGATGTTCTACTTCTTGATGTTACTCCACTTTCACTTGGAATTGAGACTTTAGGTGGTGTTGCTACTAAAATCATTGAAAAAGGTACAACAATACCAGTTAAAAAATCTCAAATTTTCTCAACTGCAGAAGACAACCAACCAGCTGTAAGCATATCAGTTGTTCAAGGTGAAAGAGAATTTGCAAAAGACAATAAATCTTTAGGTCTTTTTGAGTTAGGTGATATTCCACCAGCTCCAAGAGGTGTGCCACAAATCGAAGTTACTTTTGATATTGATGCAAATGGTATCTTAACTGTTAGCTCAACTGATAAAGGTACAGGTAAATCTCAATCTATCACAATCAGTGGTTCTTCAGGACTAAGTGAAGAAGAGATTGAAAAAATGGTACAAGATGCAGAAGCACACAAAGCTGAAGATGAAGAAAGAAAAGCTATGGTTGATTTAAGAAACCAATCAGATGCTCTTATAGCTCAAACTGAAAAATCAGTAGAAGAAATGGGTGATAAACTTGAAGCTGAAGAAAAAGCGAAAATTGAAGCTGCAGTAACTGACCTAAAAGAAACTCTAAAAGATGAAAATTCTACTAAAGAGCAAATTGAAGAAAAAGTAAAAGCATTAACTGAAGCTGCTCACAAAATGGCAGAAGAGATGTACAAAAAAGAACAAGCTGGTGAAGCAGGACAAGCTGATACTAAAGCTAAAAAAGATGACGATGATGTTATCGACGCAGAGATAGAATAATCTCTTATTCCACATGCCATGGCATGTGGATCTTTCAAAAATTAACATCTCCTCCTAAAGATTTTTAGCATCTTTGGCTAGTTTTGCCCAAGCAGAAGACGGATCTGCTTTTATCGCTTCATCATAAGCTTTTTGAGCATTTTCCTCTTGCCATAATTTAGAATATACTGCACCTAGAAGATATTTTTGTCTTGCTCTTTGGGTTGGTGTCAACTTAATATTATCTAAAGATTTTATAACCTCTAAAGCTTTAGTATCATTTCCTTTATCTATATATGCTTGATAGAGAGTAAATTCTACAAATGGACTTTGTGCATAAGATAATGATTCTTTTTGTATTTTCATAACTTCTTGAGCATATTTAATAATTAAATTATTGTCTTTTAGCTGACTTCCTATATTTATAACTGCTACATATCTATCTATGTCTTTATAACTAATACCATATACTTCTTGGATTTTAACAATAGCATCTATCATTTTATCATTTTTTTCAAGTCTTTGATATGTATCAAAAAGCACTCTATAAACATCAAAATATTTAGATTTTTTATCATCTTCTATAAGTGATATTAACTCTTTTGAAGCTTGAAGTACCTCACTATAGTTACCAGTTGCAAAATCAACTTTTATATACCTGTAAAGCCATTTTTTTCTTTCATCTAAATCTTTTGATTTTAAATGTCTTAAAGCTATTTTTTTAGCTAATAAGAAATCAGCTCCTTTCATGGAACATTCATAAATACCATTATCCCACTTAGCAGATAAAGAAATTTTATAGTTTGTAGATATACTTAAAACATCTCTACACTCTCGTAGTTTTAAAGACTCTTTCATAGCACCAATAGCTGCCTCTTTAACTAGCTCTTTAGATTTAGGATACAAACCTTCATCCAAAGAGGCAAGTGCATCTTTTAAATCCAATACTTCATTATATTTTTTATTTTTTAGAAGTAAATTTGCCTTTTCATATAGTGCCTTATCCCCAATCATATCATTTTTATATTTTTTGATTAATTCATCATAATGATTTAATTTAGTTGTTAGATTTTCATCACCAACATCAAAGAATAAAGAATCTTTTGCTTCTTTTACTTCATCTTCAAAAGTACCATATTTAAAAGTATTTAGATATTTATTTAAAGCTTTTAAAGCTTCCTCTTTTTTATCAGTTTTAGATAACCATATACCTCTATCTTTTAATAAATTTTCATATTCATCATGATTTATATCTATCTGATCTAAAATAGCTTTAGCCATTGCGGCAGCTGTTGCATAATCCCCTCCATCAGCAAAACTATACATCATATCCATAGAGGTAACTAAATCATTCATTAGAAAGTCAGGTTTAGCTTTAATTATCTTTATAATATATTTTGCAGCCTCCTTCGCATTAGTATTTTCTATATAGTATTTTGCAAGATCATATGCAGCAGTAGATGCAACTTCAATGTCATCAGTTTGTACAAGTGCCTTTTTATACAATTTCAAAGCTTCTTTTATACCACCTGAAGACTCAAGCATCTCACCATTATAAATATAACCCCACTGAGCATAAACAGAATCTCCATGTTCACTATATAGCCTATCGAAAAAATAATCTGCATCTACACTCATACCAACCATGGCATATGCCCGTGCAACCAATGATAAAACTTCTGCTATATTTTCATCTGAGGAAAACTCTTTTAGATATATCTTTGCCACATCTATAGTATTGTCATAATCTTTAAGGCTCATATATACTTTTATCTTATAAAAAAGCAACTCTGCTCTAAAAAGTGAATCAGGATAGTTTTGCACAACTTCATTAATAAGATCTAAACACTCTTCATATTTTTTTTCACTATAATATTTCTTAATTTTTATATAGTTAGCAACATCTTTAACTTTTTTAATATATACAGGTTTACCATCCATATCTAAACCACCTACAAAAGGCAATTTATCACTACTTAGTGTAAAAGGAAAGTTTATAGCTACATCTGATTTTTTTTCTTTTTTTATATATGGTATATTTTCTTTATAACCTATAATCAACCAATGTTTAGATAGTTTTGCATCTGCTTTAAAAATCGTATCTTCTTGTGATAAATTAAAAATCATAGGGTAAAGTTTCATCTTATAATATGCTTTTATAACTATAAAAAAAGTTTTGTTTTTAACCTGAGAAGTGATACTGAAAAAATCATTTTCTATTGTTTTAAATTTCTTTGTAGGTTGTTCGCTAAAAGCACAAATGATTTTTTCAACAACATCTAAATCAGATTTAATCTCTTGACACAAAAACTCTTTTGAATCTTTAAGATGAAGTGTAGAATAAGATTGAAAATTCTCTTGCGCACCAGTAAGAGAAACTTCTAGTGCGTAAAGATTTGGAATACCAAAAATAATCAAAAGGGCAAAGAATATATCTCTTAACAACCTTTACCCCTTTTTTTTATCTAGTACCCACTATTATATACAAATGCTGTTATAAACTCTAAAAGTGGATTTACAGCTACAAAAGCAAATATAGTTCCCACAGCAGCAAAACCAATGATAGATTTTAAAGCCAGTGTTGCATTTGATACATACATATGTCCATCATTACCCATAATCGGCTCTTTCATAAACATATATACTATAAGTTTTAAGTAGTAATAACCAGCTATAGCCGAGTTAAGTGCCATAATAAGTGCCAATATAGTATATCCACCTGAAACAGCTGAAGATATCATATAAAGTTTACCCCAAAATAGTGCAAAAGGTGGTACACCTGCAAGACTTAACATAAATAAAGCCATAATAGTAGCAGCAACTGGTGCTGTTTTTATCATACCTGCAAATTTATCATAACTATGGTCACTTGTTTGATAATCTGGAAGGTGTTTTTGACGAGAAATCCATAGCATACTAAATGAACCAAGATTAGTAAAACTAAACAATATCCAATATAAAAGCAAAGCAGTATTTGACTGAGTAGTTCCTATAAGTATAGCTGCCATAACAAAACCAGCATGAGAAATAGAACTATATGCCAACATTCTTTTAACATCTGTTTGTACTAATGCCCACATATTTGCCAAAGTCATTGTAAGAACAACAACAATATAAAGTATCACTTCTAACCAAACAACACCACTATGGATTAAAAATTCAAAAAATCTCATAGCAACTATAAAAGTAGCTATTTTTGGTACGATTGACATATAACCTGCCATAGACGCACTCGCACCCTCATAAACATCTGGCGCCCAAGTATGAAATGGTACAAGAGATAGTTTAAATCCAAGCGCTCCGAGTAAGAAAACAACACCAATCAATACATAACCAATATCTGCATAATGATTTGCAGCTAAAACAGATGCTATCTGATTGATTTCAATACTTCCAGTTAAAGCATAAAGTACCATAGAACCAAAACTAAAGAAACCAGCAGCTAAAGCACCCATTGTAAAGTACTTAACAGCAGCTTCAAAAGATTTAGCACGGTTATGCATAGCAATTAGCGTATATAACGCTAAAGATGCAGTTTCAAGCCCAACAAACACAAGAATTAGATTATCAGTTGCAACCATAAATTGGAATCCACCAATCATAAATAAGAAAAGTGCAAAAAATTCTGGATAACTAAACTCATGGAAACGCTTATGTGTTAATGATAATGGGATAAATAACATTGAAGCACCCACTATTATAAACTGAGAAATAATAGCTAAACCATCAACAAGCATAACATCAAATGCACCTGTAACTATGCCATCTTGACTAAATATACCAGCAGATTCAAGTAAAGAACCAAAATCCATTACTAGAAAAAGAAGACTTAACATTACATAAAGTGACTTATCTGAATTACTTTTAAACAGATCAACAATTAAAATTAACAATGCCCCAGCAATTGGGATAAGCATCGGTGCGAGAGTCATCAAGTTTAATGACTCTAAAGAAATATTTACTGGCGCTAACATTAGTGTGCCTCCTCTGCAGAAGTTCTAGTAACTTCAACTTTATCTAAAGTTGGTATTCTAGATTTTGCTTCGTCTGTAATAGATTTATCATGCATCAGTTGAACAACTGATTCAACAGAATTGTTAATTGGATTAAGTAATACTTTTGGATAAACACCTAACCAAACAGTGATAACCACCAATGGAATCAATGCAATAAGTTCCCTTTTATTTACATCTGGAAGATTTTTATTTTCTTCTATTGTAACTTCACCAAAAAACATTTTTTTATAAGCTGCTAACATATAGATAGCACCAACAATAATAGCTGTACCAGCTAGCAGTGTTAAGATATGTGATTGTTGATAAAATCCTAATAAACTTAAAAACTCACCAACAAAGTTGATAGTAAGTGGAAGTCCAACAGAGGCCATCATCATGATACCAAAAATAGTTGCATATCTAGGCATAACATGAGCCAAGCCACCAAATTGATCCATCATTTTAGTGTGTCTTCTATCATAAATCACACCAACAAGCAAGAACAATGCACCTGAGACAACACCATGAGCTATCATTAAGAAGATAGAACCACTAATACCTTCAACATTTAAAGCAAATGTACCAAGAATTATAACACCCATATGTGAAACTGATGAATAAGCAACAACCTGCTTAACATCTTCTTGAGCATAAGCAACCATCGCTGTATATATAATCATTATAATAGCTAATACAGCTACAGGATACATAAAGTACACAGAAGCATCTGGGAAAAGTGGCAATGAAAAACGGATAAACGCATATGTACCCATTTTAAGTAAAATTGCCGCTAATATTACAGAACCAATAGTTGGTGCTTGACCGTGGGCATACGGTAACCATGTATGAAATGGAAACATAGGAACCTTGATAGCAAAACCCATAAAAAATGCCAAGAACAACCAAAGCTGAAAACTCTCTGGTAAAACAAGTCTATACCAATCAAGTATCGCAAAACTCCACACACCTGTCGCTTGATAATAAAAATATGCCATAAATAACATACCAACCAACATAACAAGTGAACCTGCAAATGTATATAAAAAGAATTTAACAGAAGCATAAACTCTTAAAGGTCCACCCCATGCACCGATAAGGTAAAGCATCGGCACAAGTGAAAGTTCCCAAAATACATAAAATAAAATCGCATCAAGCGCAACAAATACACCAGCCATTGTCATCTGTAAAAATAAAAGTGTAATTATCATGTTTTTCACATCTTTTGTATCGGTAAGTGAAGCTATACCAATCATAGTAAAAAATGCTGCCAATATAACAATAAACAAAGAGATACCATCTATCCCTATAGTATAGTTGATTCCAAATGCTGGAACTAATGGGAGATTTTCCATAAACTGCATACCAGAAGCAGTCGAATCAAAAGAAAACCAAAGAATCATTGCAAATACAAACTCTATAAATGCAACAGACACACCATAACTTCTAATACTATCTTTATGAATTGCAAATCCAAACACTGCTGCCAATGCTGGAAAGAAAATTAAAATCGATAAAATATGATCTAACATCTACTAAACTCCTAAACCTGATAGAACTACTCTAAGTCCATCAGAATGTCTTGCTGCTAGTCCAAAAACCACAGCTAATGATAACAGAACTACTATTCCAGTAACCATCCATTTAAGCATTGTAGATAGATTACCACTCTGCATTGCTCTTGTTGTATCACCTGTTGTATATATAACTTTTGCTATACCATCAACAGAAGCATCAACAACTTTTTGATCTATCTCTTTCCAGAACACTTTTGAAAGTCCTCTATATGGTTTAACAAGATAGTTTTCATAAAAATAAGGAATATAATACTGATTAATCAACAGTTTATATTTAAAACTATTTTCCATATCACTTGTTCCATCTGGAAGTTTAATATCTCTACTCATATATTTTTTATAAGCATAAGCGATAGCAAGTATAACAAATAGTTGAGTACCTATAGTCATCATCCAGAATGTTACATGAGAATGTATATGATACTCTGTAGCACTTAAAATCTCTTCAACCATACTAAAGAAAGTTGTTCTAAATGCACCTGCAATAACAGCAAGGATAAGTAGAGGACTCATAGCAACAAGCATAAATTTATACGCTTCATGCGGATGGAAACCAAATAATTTATATCTCTCTTCACCATGGAAAATAAGTGCAATAATTCTAAATGAATAAAATGCAGTTAAACCAGCAGTTAACAGAAGTACCGTATAGATAATAAAATGGTGTTCAGCAAATGCAGCTTCTAAGATAACATCTTTTGAGAAGAATCCAGCAAGAGGGAAAAGACCAGCTAAAGCAACAGATGCTAAAGTCATCATAATCATAGAACCCTTCATAACCTTACCAAGTCCACCCATTTTAAATGGATCAAGTTCGCTATCCATCGCATGCATAACATTACCAGCACCAAGGAATAACAATGCTTTAAAGAAAGCGTGAGCCATTAAGTGAAACAATGCAACCCAATAAGCACCTAAACCAGCAGCAGCAAACATGTAACCTAGCTGTGAAAGTGTAGAGTAAGCGATAACTCTTTTAATATCACGATTAACAAGTGCCATAGATGCTGCAAACATTGCTACAAATGTACCAAGAGAAGCAATAAACAATCCAACATCAGGAATTAAACTATATAACTCATTTGAACGAACAACTAAATAAACACCAGCTGTTACCATAGTCGCAGCATGAATAAGTGCAGAAACCGGAGTTGGACCTTCCATCGCATCAGCAAGCCAAGTATGAAGTGGAAACTGTGCTGATTTACCCATAGCACCAATAAAAAGAAAGATACCAATCATAGTAAGTGTTGAATTATCTAAAGTTTTAAAAGCTTCAAAAGCACCATCGTATTGTAATGTACCAGTATTCCAATAAACTAAAAAGATACCAATTAACATACCAAGGTCAGCAATACGGTTCATAATAAATGCTTCATTAGCTGCCCAACTAGCACTCTCTTTATGAAACCAAAAACCAATCAATCCCCATGAACAAAGACCAACACCTTCCCAACCTATAAATAGACCAGCATAGTTGTCACTCATAACAAGGATAAGCATTGAAAACACAAACGCAGATAACCATGCAAAAAATCTGTTAAAACCTTTATCGTGATCCATATAACCAATAGCATATACATGAACAACAGATGAAACGATAGTTACAACCATCATCATAGTTACTGATACTTGATCTACAACAAATCCAAATGGTATATGAAGATGACCTGTTGATATCCATGTCATCAACTCAACATGAACACTCTCGCCAGTTGATAACACATGACCTAGTAAAACACTACTACTTAAAAAAGATACAACAAGTAGTGTACTTGGAATGATACCAGTGATGATTGTCTTAGGTTTAGCAGTAAAAAGTGCTGCAAAAAGAGAACCAACCAGTGGTGAAAACAATGCCACATATAAAAATAATTCCATATCTCTACCCCCTCATCGTTGACATTTGTTCAAGGTCAATATTGTTATGACTTTTATGCCATACAATTAACAAACCAAGACCAACAGCAACTTCACTAGCAGCTATTGCAATTACAAAGAATGCAAACATCTGCCCAGTTAAATCACCATAATAGTGTGAAATCGCAGCAAAAGAGATATTAACAGAGTTAAGAAGTATCTCAGTGGCGAAAAACAACATTAAAAGATTTTTTCGTCTCATAACACCAATCAAACCTATAGCAAATAGGATAGCTGATAGTACAAGATAATGATTTAGTCCTATTTCCATCATGAAAGCACCTTCTTATTTTTTTCTTCTCTCATATCTCTAATCTCAGCATCACTCATCTCAGTAAGAGACAGATCCATCTTCTTACCAGCTAAAACGATACCCGCTACCATAGCAACAAGCAACATCACTGCAGCAACCTCAAACGGTATAAGATATTTTGTAAACAATACAACACCAACTTCTTGTGTATTACCTACACCTTCTATAATTGGATAAAAAGCTGTAATATTGTCTGTAACCATAGGAGCTACAAAAATAACTACAACTAAAAAAGCTGCTAAGGTACTAAGTCCAAATATAATCAGACTATTTCCTTTCTTCTCTTTAACATCTCTTGTGGTATCAAAAAACATCATACCAAAAGCATAAAGAGCCATAACAGCACCAGAATAAACAACAATTTGCACAGCACCTAAAAAGTCAGCCCCAAGGATAAAGAAAAACGCTGATATAAAAATCATCCCTGCTGCTAACGATGTTAGTGCATATAACGCCTGTGCTGTTGTAACAGTTATGAAAAACATTACAATCGTTAAAAAAGCAAACAGATAAAAAGCAATCGCTTCAAACATACTCAATCTCCTTAATATGCTAGAGGTGTTTTTTTAACACGCTCATCTTCATGTGGTGTAATAGCACCAAAACCTTCGAACTCTAGCTGATTACCAACTTTCATCGTATCTAATGGTGTCAACATATCTTCATACATTGTAAAGTGTTCCCTTTGCTCACTTGCATTTTCATAGCGTCCACCATGAGTAATTGCAAGTTCAGGACAAACCTCAGCACAAAAACCACAATAGATACAACGACCAAGATTGATAGAATATTCACTAACCTCTTTACGAGAGTTTTCATCTCTTTTTGTTTCAATTCTTATACAATTAGCAACACATATCTTTTCACAAAGACCACAACCTATACATCTCTCAGTATCACTCTCCCACAATCTTTTCATCTCATGGATAGCACGATACCTAGGACCTATTGGCATCTTCTCTTCTGGATAACTAACAGTATGGATCTCAAATTTAAAAAACTCTCTCATAACAACCCAAAGACCAACAAAAAGTTCAAGTCTAAAAGTTCTTTTAACTACTCTTTTAAATTTATCCCATGGCTCTGTCGGATAATCTTCAATATCTACTAAGAAATATTCATTACTGACATTTCTATTGTTAAACTGTTCATCTTTCATCATCACCCCTTACATCATCACTATAGCAGTGACTAAGATATTTAGTACCGCTACTGGCATTAAGATTTTCCAACATAACATCATCAACTGATCTGGTCTAACATCTGGCCATGCAGCTCTTGTCCATAGGAAAAAGAAAAAGAAAAATGACATTTTACCTAACAATGCTAAAGCACCCAAGAAACTACCATCTCCATATCCACCCAAGAAAAGGATAGGAATCATAAATGAGATAAAGAACATATTTGCATACTCACCGATAAAGAAAAGACCCCATCTCATACCACTATATTCAGTACCAAAACCATCAATAATCTCATGATCATTTGCTATAAGGTGAAACGGTGTTCTACCTGTTTCAGCAAATGCCGCTATCCAAAACAGGATAAATGCTACTGGCTGAGTCCAAACCATCCAAGAAGTTATCCCACCTGCTTGATATTCGTTAAAGTCAATCAAAGAAAGTGAACCAACCATCATAATTGGAGCTAAAATCGATAAACCAGTTACAACCTCATAAGAGATAAAAACTGCAGCACCCCTCGCAGCCGATAGCAATGCAAATTTATTTGCAGATGCCATACCACCAAGAAGTGGTCCATAAAGACCAACGCCCATAATACCTAAGATATATAAAATACCTATATTTATATCTGCAATAATTGGATGTACTTCATATCCAAATATTGTAAAAGAAGGTAAGAAAGGGATAGCTGCTGCTGCTATAAAAGCAGTTGCAGCAGTGATAACAGGAGCTATTTTAAAGACAGGTGCTACAACATTTGTTGGAACAATATCTTCTTTTGTAAAAAGTTTAATAGCATCTGCACCAAATTGTAAAACCCCATAAGGTCCAACATTCATAGGTCCAAGTCTTCTTTGCATAAAAGCAAGGATTTTTCTCTCAAAATAAGTACCTATCCCTGCTAATGCAGAAAACACAAGCATTACTATAACAATTTTTATAATTGTTTCTATTAAATATGCCATTTCCATATTTACACCCTTTCTATCGAAGCTGTTGCAAAGCGATAACTACTAATGACAGCCTCTGAATTTATTTTAGAATCAAATGTTGGTAAAATTGCTATATCACCTGTGATTTTATTATCACTTACTATGGTTGTAACAAGCTCACCATCTTTAGTTTTAATTTTCACTCTATCCCCCTCATTTAGTTCTGATTTAGATAAAAACTCTTCACTCATATAAACACCACCAACCTCATCAAGATTTGTAGTTTTATGAGTAAAAGGAGTAAATTGTCTTACAGGGTTTGCAAGATACACGATACTCCCTTCAAGTTTTTCATCACTAAATTTTTCCACACTTTCATCACCTGATACCGAAATAGAGATATTTTCAAGTAAATAACCTCTCACTTCAGTTCCATCATTTTCATAGTGATTAGGCAGATCATCAAATCTCTCAGATTTAAAACCTTTTTCTATAGGTAAATTATAAGTATAGTCTATAGTGTTTTCTGCTTTCAATCCAAGTGCATTAGCAATATCATTTAGTTCATACCCATTATAAGGCAATGCTGCATTTGTAGGATTTACCCTTTTGTTAATGCTTGTAAGAGTTCCCTCTTGTTGATTCATCGCTGGCATGTCTAAATCACCATCACCTAAAGCTGATAAAGTGAAATCACCTTTAGTATTATACCCAACACTATATGAGCCAACTTCATCATCTAAATCACAAATCAATGCTACACCAAGTGAATTAGTCAACTGAGGAATCATTGTAATCTCAAAAGCACTATATTTTTCAATTAATGCCACTAAACGAGCTAAGTTTTTAGAATTTGGATGAGTATATAAATCTGCTCCAACCATAAGAGCAAAACTCTCTTTTTTCTTAAGATTTTTCTCTAATTTTTCCATAAACTTATCATCAGCACCCAAAATTTCAAGAAGCTTATTATCATCAACCTCTATCTCTTTAGATACCTTTTTCGGAACCATCTTAGTTTTTTCAACTTCAACTTCTTCCTCTTGACCTGTTTCATCATTTAGTTTCATCTCTTTAACTATCTCTGTAACTTTCTCTTTTATAGTTTCCGTCACTGTTACAGTTTTAGTTGAGTGAAAAGATGCTAAATATTCTGTTATATCAGATGGAAGTTTTTCTTTATCTCCAAACAAATCTAAAATCAAATATAAAACAACTTCTTCTTGAAGTGGAGCATGTTTTAGAGTCATAATACTTTTAGCAAGTCCCTCTATGATTGGATCACCTACAGGATGAAAATAAAGCCCAGCTCCCTTGTTTACAGTCATAGAGTTATTTAATGCATATCTTGCATTTGGATTATCAGATTTTAAAGCTGAACCAACACTTACTATGAAGTTAGTAGCAATTACCTCTTTTAAATCACTTCCATAAAGTGAAGTTCCACTTATCTCACCATAATCTTTTAAGAATGTTTGAAATGCTTTTGCTTCTTTATTTACAAGCTTAACACCAAGTTTTTCTTTTAATGATTGAAGGATATATGCTTCTTCATTTGTAATAGTTGAAGTAAATTTAATTGTATCAGCTTTTTTAAATGCTTCTAATGCTTTATTAAATGCAACTTCATCCTTGGATTCAACTCTGTTTTCATAATCAAAACCATACCTTCCAGCTCCACAAAGTGAAACATAGTTCCATTCATTCATAACTCTATAAATCTTCTTATCAGTATTTGCAATATTTGTATGCTTAACATCATAAGAGATTTGACATCCTGCAGAACAATGTCCACAAGTTGCAGGTATCTGTTTAAGTTCCCATGCATTTGACTTATACATAAACTGAGTATCAACCAAAGCACCAACAGGACAAACAGCAGCACATTCACCACAACTTGTACAGTCTAAAACATCAGTTCCATTTGTAAGACCAATAACTGATTTATTAAGCTTATTCCACATGGCATAAGCATCTTTTGGCATAGTTTCTTTAAACTCAGCCTCAAGCGCATCAGCTCCACGAGGGATAGTTTTAAGTGAGTTATCACCTATCATATCTTTACATACAGTTGAACATCTCTCACAAACTATACAAAGACCAGGATCATAGTGAAGATGTCCCCAATCATGAGAACTTCTATCCACATCTTTTACTGAATAATGTTGTATATCTACACCCATCTCCAATGTATAGTTTTGTAATTCACACTCACCTGATTGATCACAAACACCACATTGAAGTGGATGATTTACATCATACACTTCCATAATAGCACGGCGTTCTTTTGCAATATTTTCAGTTGTAGTTGTGATATTCATACCATCTTTACTTTTGGCATTACAAGCATATACTTGCTTACCATCAGCTTCAACTAAACATATACGACAAGCAAGAGTTGGACTACATCTTGTTAAATAACAAATTGCAGGGATAAATATATCATTTGCACGAGCTGCATTTAATAGAGTTTCACCCTCTTTTGTTTGTATCTCTTTATCATCAATTGTAATTGTAATATTGTTACTCATTTATAACCTCTATTTTGACTTGATTGTATCTATAGTTTGAAGATTTTGAATCCAGCATGAAAGTTGGGTTATATGCAACCGTACCTTTCATATGTCTATCCACTCTAAAGTGTCTAACAAACTCAATTCCATCAACAATAAACTTAACTCTGTCTCCCGATTTAATTTTAGATGCCATTGCAAACTGTTCTGAACCTACAAGTTCATCTTTTACTTTTATCTGCTTACAATCTTTAGTAAAAGGGCTAAACTGGCTAAGTGGGTTTCTGCTATATACAACACTACCGTTAAACTCACCCAACTCTTCAACTTCATCTAATTTTACACTATCGTTATTTTTAACTGATTCGATTTTATATCCACGATAAGCATTTCCAACATTATCATAATAATTATCTAAATCATCAAATTCTATCTCTTTAAAGCCGAGTTTAGATGTATAATCTATAACATTTTTACTTTCAACACCAAGTGAAGATGCTATATCATTAAGTTCATATCCATGATATGCTACACCTGCATTTAAAACAACTAAGTTTTTATCTATATTTACAAATGTTCCCTCTTGCTGATTAAGAGAAGGCATATCTAAATCGCCCTCCCCTTTTGCACTTAAAGTAAAATCTGCTTTAACATTATATCCAACGCTAAATCCATCTTCTATTTTATCTAAATCACATATCAAAGATACACCCAGTGTATTTGTTGATGGTGGAACAACTATAACTTTAAAAGGTGTGTATTTTTGTATCAAACCAACTATCATAGCTATATTTTTAGCTCGTGAATGGTTTATGACATCTTCACCAATAACCAGCATCGGCTTCTTTTTTCTTAAATATTTTTGTTTTAATTCATCTAACTCTTCTTCAGAAATATTACTCTCACCACATAAGTAACCAAAATCTAACGAATCAAAAAACTCTTTTTGAGATGATTTATCTTCTATAAATATATCTGCAACCATTGACAAAGCTGCTTCTTCACTACCAACTTCATTCTTAATAAACATAGAAACAACATTTGAGATAGGTGCTTCCTCAATAGGGTGAATACTGGCAACAAAGGCTTTTTTATAACCAACTGCCTGAGCCATAGCAAACTTAACCATTGGATTGTCACTCTGTATAGATCCACCAATACTAATGATAAAATCACTATTTGACAAATCTTTTATATCTCCATTATAAAGAGATTTATTTGAAGTAGATGCGAAATTATCCATAAACTCTTGATATTTTCTAGCATCATCATTTACAAGATTAAATCCAAGTTTTTTCTTCAATTCATTTAAAACAAACGCTTCTTCATTAGTTATAAAAGAGTTAAAAACAACATTTTTAGCACTTTTAAAAGCTTCAACCGCTTTTTCAAAAGCTGAAGTATCTTTAGTTTGCACTCTATTTTGAAAATCAAAGCCAAATCTACCAGCACCACAAAGTGAAGAAAAATCAGCTTCATTTGTAACTCTTCTAATCTCACCACCTTTTGATTCATAGTAAAGTGAACAAGCACTAGAACAATGCGCGCAACTTGATGGAACTTTTGTAAGTTCCCAAGCGTTTGATGTATATTTAAAATCAGTTGATGCCATAGCTCCAACAGGACAAACAGATATACACTCCCCACATTGGATACAATTAGCAAGATTTATCTCTATACGAGATTTATATCCACCAGCTTTTATAAACAGAGCCTCATTTCCCACAACTTCATTACAAACTGTTGTACATTTTTCACAAAGAATACATAATGCTGGATCATAAGTATGAACACCCCACTTTTTCTTCTTACGAGCTTGATCACGCACAGCAAAATTTTGTTGTTCTACACCAAATTCTAAAGTTTTATTTTGTAACTCACACTCTCCACTTTTATCACATACACCACACTGTAAAGGGTGATTTACATTATAAAGCTTCATAATGTTTTGTCTCTCTTTGTAAAGAATTTGTGAGTCAGTAGTAATCTCTGCACCCTCTGTTGGAGGTGTATTACAACTTAAAACAAGACCGTCCACACCCTTGGCTTCAACAACACACATCCTACACGAAGCATTTGGAGTTGCTTTTGCGAGATAACACATAGTTGGGATATATATACCCTCACGACGCGCAACCTGAAGGATAGTTTCACCTTTTTGAGCCTTAACAGAGATACCATTAATCTTAAAATTAACCATTCAATACCCCCCTTCTCATGTTGCAACCATAGCGATATAATAACATCGCATACAACGGTTAGCTTCATCTATGGCTTCATCTTGTGTGAAACCAAGATTTACCTCTTTATTATTATCTCGTCTCACCTCAGCATCAAGAACTTCACTGTTTTGTCGAACCAATCCAGGTAACCAACCAGTAACTTTTTCTTTTTTGTTATAAACACGAAGCCTATGTAGATGATCTTCCATAATTTCATTATCTGTTAAAGTAATTTCACCACCATTTTGGATAAATCTACTTATAACTGAAGACGCTCTTTTTGCTTGACCAACTGCATTTACAATGGTCATAGGACCATATTCACAATCCCCAGAAGCAAAAATACCTTTACGAGATGTCATATAATCTTTACCATTTGTTTTAATGGTACCCCAAGATGTCATCTCTATCTCCCATTCTTCTGGAAGAAGTGCTAAATCGGCACTTTGCGAAACAGCAGGAATAAGGAAATCTGTCTCTATCGTATATGATGCACCATCAATTTTCACTAATTGATCACGACCACCGTTAGGATCTGGTACAAGTTCAAACTTATCAATCAAAAGAGATTTTAAAACATCATCTTCATCGTTCATAGCGTTCACTGCAGAGTGAAAAAGAAATTCTACACCCTCTTCAACAGCTTCATGATACTCTTCATAAGTTGTATTTCTAATAATAGTTTTCTCATCACGACGATAAATCATATAAACTTTTTTAGCATTAGCTCTAATTGCACAACGAACAACATCCATAGATGTAAATCCACCACCAACACAAACAACAGTTTTACCAGTTAAATCAACCGCTTCACCTATGCCATATTTATCCCAAAGATTAATCTGATCTAACATCTCAATAGCTGACCAATAACCATCTATTTCAGGTCTTTCATTGTTACAACGAACTTTTTTTGATATACGAGTTCCAGTTGCAATCATAGTTGCATCATACTCTTTTTCAAATCTTCTCATATCATCTGCATTGATTTTTGAGTTAGTTATAAAATTAACTCCCATATCTTTTACACATTCTATATCTTGATTGTATTTACCTATTGGCATTCTATATTCAGGAACACCAACTGCAACCTCACCACCAAGAACTGGAAGCTCTTCATAAACATCAACCTTAACACCCTCAGCCGCTAAATAATAAGCCGTTGTCAAACCTGCAGGACCAGCTCCAATAACTGCAACTTTTTTGTCAATAGGATTTTTCTTATTTAATGGATGAAAAAATCCAAAACCATGATCAGTTTCATAATCAGCACCAAGTCTTTTTAATTCCATGATAGAAACTGGCTCATCAAGATTTGTTCTACGACAAGCATCTTCACAAGGGTGTGGACAAACACGACCACAAACATGAGCTAAAGGCATAGTTTGACGAGTTGCTTTTAAGGAATCATCAAATCTTAAATCTCTAACACCCTCAATATAACCAGGAATATCAACATGTGCAGGACATGCATCTGTACAAGGAGCAGTTATCTTAGCGATATACCCAACCTCATCATAATAGTGTTTAGATGGTTTTTTATTCTCTATACAATCTAAAAAAGTATCCTCAAAATGGTGCATTAAATCAAGTATAGGATTTGGTACAGTTTTACCAATCTCACATTTTGAAGTAATTTGCATACTTTTTGCAATCTCTTTTAGATGATCCAAATCAGCTTTTTCACCTTCACCACGAGCAATCTTATCAAGAGAATCATATAAAATTCGTCCACCCCATCTTCCAGGCGCACATCTTCCACATGCCTCTGAGTATTCTTGATATTGTGCAGCGTATTCCATAGCTAAACGGATTACATCAACATCCTCATCAAAAAGGGACACACCATCCCAACCTATAAAGGCCTTGGAAGTGCGATGATTATCATACTGTGCTGGTAGATTATAAGCTGATTCTTCCCACTCTTCTTGAGGTTTGTCAACATTATTGATAAACTCACCTCTCCAAGTAGAAAAATAGACTTTACTCACAATGAAATCCTATTTTTTAACAACGATAGTCCAATCGACTTCGTTAAATTTTAAAGAGTTTAATAACTCACAACCAACCTCTTTTACTAAGTCTGCACTTTTTTGAATAGGGGTAAAATCACCTATCTCAAACAAAAAGATTGCAACCTCACCTGCTTTATGTTCATTTGTTAAAATCTCTTTCATACGAGGTTCAAAATCGTTTTTTAATTTTCTTAAATCGTATCTTTTCATTATCTATCAACCTCCCCAAATACTATATTTGTTGTACCAATAATTGAAACAACATCTGGAATGTAATGACCAGGTAGAAGGTCAGTTAAAATTCCTGTATGCCAAAATGATGGCGCACGAAGTTTTAGTCTGTATGGATATGGTCCACCTTGAGAATTTATATAAAAACCAAGCTCCCCTTTTGGTGATTCAGTCGCAACATAAACTTCTCCAACTGGTGGTCTCATACCTTGAGTTACAAGAACAAAGTGTTGCATCAAAGAGTAATTTTGAGTCATAATATCAAGTTTTGGAGCTGAAACATATCTTGGTGCATGAGCCATAAGCTCAGTTTGATTGTTTTTAACACACTCATCATACATATCCATACATTGATAAAGAATTTTTGCAGATTCTCTCATCTCTTGCATATAGATACGATATCTCGCGAAGTTATCACCTTTATCAGAATAAGGAACATTAAACTCAACTTCATCATAAAGTTCATAAGGCTCTTCTTTACGAATATCCCATGCAACTCCACTAGCTCGAAGCATTGGTCCTGTACAAGCCCAAGAAAGTGCCATCTCAGTTGAAACTGTTCCAACCTCTTCCATTCTCATAAGCCATATACGGTTAGTATCTAGCAAATCTTCATAATCTTTAATATTTTGAGGAAGCTTATCTAAGAAATCTTTTAGTTGAGATATAAAAGTATCTTGAATATCTAAAGGTACACCACCAATACGGATAGCAGAGTGTGTAAGCCTAGCTCCACAATACCCTTCCATAATATCCATAAGATATTCTCTCTCTCTAAATGCATAAAGAAAAACAGTCATAGCACCAATATCAAGTGCTGTTGTTGCCAACCAAAAAAGGTGACTCATAAGACGATTAATCTCCAAAATCATCATTCTGATAACTTTTGCACGACGAGGAACTTCCAAACCAACAAGTTTTTCAACTGCCAAAGCAAAACCGTAGTTATTTGCAGATGAAGCAATATAATCCATACGATCTGTTGTTGGCATAAACTCGTTATAAATCATATTTTCAGCCATCTTCTCCATACCACGATGAAGATAACCAATATCTGGATGAGCTTTTACAATCTGCTCTTGCTGAAGATGAAGCATTAAGCGAAGTTGTCCGTGAGAAGAAGGGTGTTGAGGACCAAAGTTAAGCACCATCTCATTATCTTCTCTATCAAATGTTATATTTTCAAAAAACGGCGTTAGTCTATTTTTAATTTGTGCCATATTTTATACCACCTTATCTTTGTGGATCATCAATAATAGTTGATGATTCTCTTTTAAATTCTTTAATCAAGAACACACCACCATCTTCTTGATACTCTTGTGTTACTTTTGGCTCATTACCTGTAATCTCTGTACCTTTAGGTACTTCAAAACCTAAACGAGCAAATCGCTCAGAATCATATCTGTCAACTTGAGCAGTATCACGAAGTTCAGGTCCAATTATATCTCTTGCTTCTTTTCCATAAATCTTATCTACTTCATACCATGAAGCTGCTTCGTCACCTTGAAGAGGGTAAGTTTTAAGAAGTGGATGATCATGCCAATCATAAGGCATAAGAATTCTTTTCATAAAAGGGTGACCGTTTGCTTCGATACCAAACATATCATACATCTCTCTCTCAGCCCAATCAGCACTTCTAAAAAGTGGCTCAACAGAGTTCACCGTATCACCTTTTGCTATGTTCATTTTTATACGAATTCTTTTTACTTTATTCATACTAAGCATCTGATAAAAAACTTCAAAAGAATTTTTTTCTGCTAAAAAATCAATAGCACTCATCTCTGAAAGTTGAGTATATTCAAGCTCATCTCTTAAAAGTTCCAACACAGCATAGTTATCTTGAGGTTTGATAAAAACTACCATTTGACCAACTTGAATATAAGCATCAAGAACTTCAAACTTAGCCTTTATAGCTTCTAAATCTGCTGCAAACACTTCATCACTTTCCACTGCTTCTTTTGCTACATGTGGAACTTTATGAAATCTATCTGTATAGTAAGGCTTTTTCTGAACATTGTCTTTAGGTTTATAAGCTCTCATTACATCAACCTTTTTGGTTTTTGTGCATTACCAGCTTTGTTTGCACGAATCTTTTTTTGTAATAACATAATTCCATACTGAAATGACTCTGGACGAGGCGCACAACCTGGTACATACAAATCAACAGGTATAATTCTATCAACACCTTGAACAGTTGCATAAGTATTAAACATACCACCAGTATTTGCACAACTTCCCATAGATATAACCCATCTAGGTTCTGCCATCTGATCATAAAGTCTTTTTATAAACTCTGCATGTTTTTTTGTTAGCGTCCCCGCAACTATCATCAAGTCTGATTGCCTCGGAGATGCTCTAAAAATAGTACCAAATCTATCAAAGTCATATCTTGATGCACCAGCTGCCATCATCTCAATACCACAACAAGCAAGACCATAAGTCATAGCCCATAATGAGTTTGAACGACCCCAGTTTGCAAGTTTGTCTATACTTGTCAATGCAACTGGTAAACCACCACTTTTTGCATAATCTATCTTATGTTGTGCCATTCGAGCGCTCCTTTTTTCCATGCATATACGAAACCGATTGCTAACAATCCTATGAACATTAACATCTCAGCGAAACCAAACCAACCAAGCACTTTAAAATCTACTGCCCAAGGAAACATAAAAATAATCTCTACATCAAACAATAAAAAAAGTAATGCAAACAAATAAAACTGTGGAGAGATTCTATTTGGTTGCTTTGTAACCTCTGGTCCACACTCATAAACTGAAAGTTTAATCTTATCAGTATCTTTTTTTGCCAATGCATGACTTGCCCAGCGAGCAGCAACAGTTGTCGCAGTAAACGCCCCAAATGTTACAACAAAAAGTACAAATACCCCAAAATACGGATTTACAGTACTGATATGTTCCATATAACCTACCTTTAAATTCAAAAGAAATACTTATAATAAATATAACTTTTTAATATTTTGTTTTCAAGTAGTAAAAACCACTAGAAAAAACAGTTAATGCACTATATCAAAAAGAGTATTAAAAAAAAGAAAGAAGATGAAAAAGTAGTACCAAATGTCACAAATCGCAACAGTATTGCCATTTCTTTAACTTAAAAAGCCCATAGATTTTTCACTATCAAAATTAGCATCTTTTTCTCTTTTGATCTCTTGTATAAAATCTTCTAAAGCAAAAATAGGATTTTCTCTAACTGCAACTTTATATGCTGTATTTTTTATGATAAGATTTATCTGTCCACCTGTAAGTGGATATTTTGAAAGTAAATTCAAATCAAAATCATCTTTATATGGTGCTTGAGCTGGTAACATAAGTTCCCATAATCTAACTCTTTGAGCTTCATCTGGCTTTTTAAATTCTATCTTATAATTAAATCTTCTTGAGAATGCTTTGTCTATATTTTCAAGAAGATTTGTTGTTGCTATGAGCATACCCCTAAAGTTTTCAATCTGTTCTAAAAATATGTTTTGCATCTGATTGTGCATCTGGTCTGCACCTGAAGTTATCCCACTTGAACGGGAACTTAAAAACTGGTCAGCTTCATTTAGCAATAAAATTGGCTCTGTTTTTGTTTTTTGACTAAGTTCATAAAAGGTGTCAAAAATTTTACGAACATTTTTTTCACTCTCACCAACATACATAGAAAGAATTTTAGAACAATCAAATGACAAAACTTGCCTTTTTAGGGATTTTGCAAGAGAATTAGCTGTCATTGTTTTACCGGTTCCAGCAGGTCCATAAAAAATAATCCTTGCATCTATCCCAGCTTTTTTATCTTTTATACCCCACTCAACAAGTCTATTTACAACCTCTTTATCGACCTGTCTCATCAAATTTTCTAAAGTCTCTTGTGTTTTTTTATTTAACACAACATCATCTAGCGTTGTTTGGCTCTCAACAAGTTCGAAAATATCTTGTGTTTCCATCAAGGCATTAAGTTTTAAACGACGAACTTTTTTATTTTTTTGTGGATGGATAATACTTTGAAGTACATCATCTACTATATAAAAAGCTCTTGATATACCACCAAAAGGATTGAGCATCTCTTCATAGTCAATAATCCCTTCATTAAGAAGATTTGAACCATCTTCTAAAAGTGAACGGTTCTTAATCCTCTCATACTCATCTAAAGATATTAAGTCTATAAGAGCATTCATCTCTCTTAGTGAAGCATCTGTAGCACTGTACTCTTCACGAAGTAAAGCTATAAAAATAACCTGCTCAAGAGTTGTCATCTTTTTTTGTTTAAAAAATTTATCCAATACCAGATTTTCTGAGGTTTGTTTAACTCTCTCTTGTATCCTTTTTTCAAGAAGTTGAAGTTTATTTTGAACTCTGTCAATACCCAAAGAGTGTTCATGTACATTTTGACGGATAGTACTCATTTTTTGATAAAGTTCTATTCTATAAAACTGATCTTGTAAATATTCTAAGTGATCTGCATATGGTTTTATATCTGGCAAATCAACATCTACTGCACCATCTTGAAGAAGTTTTAAAAGCGAAGGAGAAAGTCCAACAGCTGTATTTAAAAGTTCCAATGATGTCACCTCTGAGATTTTTATAGGTGTAAAACTTTGTTGATGTAACCACCCAAGTTCTAAAAGTATTTTTATCTCATTTAGATGATTTAAATACTCATAATTATCACTGCTGTAAAGCTCTTGCAATAACTCAAGCACAAGAATATCATCCTGCCCTTTTACAAACTTCTTTGCTAAATGCTGAAGTATTAAAGCCTCTCTATTATTACATTTTAAATGCTCAAATATATTCGATTTTTCAATATCTTCTGTCTCTAAAAAATTCACTAATGTTTTCGTAATAATTCCTTAAAATTTATAACCTATACCCGTAGAAATCATAAGCACATTTCCACCTTTAAATGTTCCGTCTAATGAGCTATTTTTAACATCTCTACTCTCTCTCATCGAATACAGTGCCGATAATCCCACATCTATCTTTTCATTTACCTCATAACGACCACCCATAGATACCGCGATAGAATTAGAATCAGGCAGCTCATAACCTATTGTTTTTTGAGGAACTGGTGTTTCATCATAAACTAAACCACCCATAATAGTTATATTATCTAATTTTTGAGTAATACCTAAAAGGTGTTGCTTTTACAATACCTTTGGAATAAAGCATTCTAAAACCAAATGCAAAAGCAACTTTATCATTAATTGGGATTGCAACACTTGGATTCACTTCCACAACTTCAAGGGTAAACTCTTCAGCACTACTTCTAGCAGGTTGGTCATCCCATCTTTTTGATAAACCACCAGGAGTTACAACACTAAGACCTATACGCGTTTTTCCAGCTTTACCTGAAACATAATGAAGTGTTGGTATGACAAAAGACTCACTTTTAGAATCTATATCTATTGCATGATTAGCACTTTTATAATTGATTTTCTCTAGTCCAATATAAGTTAAATCTACTTCCATAACAGACTCATCTTCCATAAAAACCATATTTGCAGGGTTGTAATATGCCGCATCTGCACTGTGATTATGAGCAATATTAGCTGAGCTTAAAGCTACACTATTTAACGAAGTTTCTGGGATTTTATACCCACCTGCCACAAGTACACAAGCAGTAGTCAATGACAATAAAACTATTTTTTTCATAAATAATTTCCTATTATAGAAATTTTATCATAGCAATAGTACAAGATTTAAGCTTAATTTTCAAAAGAATATAAAAGTTCTATCTCATCTTTCCAAATAGTATTATCTATGGTCTCAAGTATAAGAGGGATGTCATCCATTCTCTCATCATTCATAATAAACCTAAAAGCATCAAGACCAATTTCACCTTGACCAAGGGAGTGATGTCTGTCTTTTTTACTCCCCAAAGGTGCTTTAGAATCATTTATGTGCATCCCCATAAGATATTTAAATCCTACAATTTTTTCAAACTCTTTCCAACTCTTATCGTATGCTTCACGAGTCCTTATATCATAACCAGCTACAAACATATGACAAGTATCTATACATATACCAATACGGCTTTTATCTTCAACTTTGTCTATAATCTGAGCTAATTGCTCAAACTTATACCCGAGATTACTCCCCTGTCCTGCAGTATTTTCTATAACAGCACTTACATTTTTTGTTCTATCAAGCGCTATATTTATAGATTCTGAAATTTTATCAAGACACTCATCTTCACTTATCTCTTTTAAATGACTTCCTGGATGAAAATTTAATTTCTCAAGTCCAAGTTGATCACATCTCTCAAGCTCATCAATAAAAGCCATTCTGCTTTTTATAAGTTTTTGCTCATCAGGATGACCAAGATTTATAAGATAACTATCATGTGGAAGTACATGTTTTGGTAAAATTCCACTCTCATCAAGTGCAGTTTTAAATTTATCTATAGTTTTTGTATCTAATGGTTTTGCTTCCCATCTTTTTTGATTTTTTGTAAAAAGAGCAAATGCCCTTGCACCTATATTTACGGCATTAGCCACTGCATTAAAAACACCACCACTTGCTGAACAATGCGCACCTACAAACTTATTACTCATCCATATCCTTAAATTTTAATATGATTTTATTTTTTTTATCTTTAAAATATATGGCATGTGGATTTACTTTATAAACAATCCCTACATCCCTGTTTTTTATATGTTGTTCAAAACCATCAATAGTTTTTATAAGGTTTTTACCATCATAAATTTTATGCCCCAAAATAATATTTTGAAGTATATCATCAGGGTATGCAGAACTTAGGTAATCTCCATTAAAACTTCTCTTACTCATGCACCCTTCAGTTGTACAAACAAGATGATTTATAGTTATCTTTTGCACAACCTTACCAGCTACAAAAAGCTCTAGTTCTATACTTTTATCACTATTTCTAACATAACCAATATCTGCAAACTTTAGTTTTGGTGACTTTATAATAATGATTTTTGTTTGAGTTGTCTTATAATTTTTAATACTACAACCACTAAAAATCAATACAAAAAATAAAAAAATAAATCTCATCTATTTTTGTATAAATTTCCCACACTTTTTAACTTCAGTACCACTAAACTCTTTTATTTCACGAGCCGTACCATTTTTTGCTATAACTTGTCTTTTACACTCATCTTTTGCTATACATTTTTCATTTTTACATCCAATATCTTCAGGAACCTGTGCCATTTTTATTTTCTCCATAATTTAATTTTCGCAATTATATCTCTTATTTGCAAATACAAGTACCTATTCTTGAAATAAGAAAATGAATATGCTACAATTTCCACATGCCAAAGCTTTTAAACCAATTTCGCTCTTTTTATTTTAGAAATTATCCAGATGACATGGAAACTCTTATAAACTATTTTGCTGTTTTTGGTGGTCTTGGTTGGGATATTGACACTTCAAAATCCATAACCTTTATCATAGAAGAACTTATACTTCAAAACTTTGATATTTTAAATGAAAAGATGGAGGAATTAACACTCTCACAACCAGCCAACAAAAGACTTTTAAGAGCATTAGCCATTGGAGACAGACGAATATTTTCGGCTTTTAATCGTGCAGGATTAAACAATGCCAATGGTGGTTCTGCTCTAAACTACTTAGAACAAAAAGGGTTGGTTACTATAGAATATTCAAGAGAAGAACCAGCTAAAAGCCTAAATGCAAAAGGGAAGTTAAAAAGGGAAATTGCAAGACACAGAATCTCACATAAAGTACTTTTTACACAGCCATTTGTAAGGTTTTGGTTTTATTTTATAGCACCACACAAAAAAGATATTATAAAAAATAATTATGATAACTTTTTTAAAGATTTTGCAATTAGACAAAACAGTTATACAAGTCTAATTTTTGAAGAACTCTCAGAGATATTACTAAACTACTATATAAGAGATACTCAAATATTAAGTTCTGGAAGCTACTGGGATGCAAATGTAGAGATAGACATCTTAACAATTACAAAAAATGAAAAAATTTATATCGCTGAGTGTAAATGGAAAAATCATAAAGTAAACAAAAAAGAGCTGACAAAACTACTTGAAAAATGTGAAAAACTAAATATCACACCTACTCAAGTTGTACTTTTTTCAAAAAGGGGTTTTTCAAAAGAGTTGATTAGCAAACAGGGAAAAGATCTGGCACTTTATAGCTCTAATGACTTTAAAGAGTTGCTAAAAAACAACAAAAAAGATGAACTCATAGAAAATTTTGTTTTTAGGTTAAACTAACTAACCACACGCAAAGCTGTATAAGCTTCTTGAAGAAGTTGGAATTTTTGTGTGTAATGGTCTAACATATTTGGATTTTCATGAAATACTTTATCTGGATGATAAACCTTGGTAAGTTTTTTATAACTCTTTTTAAGAACATCCTGACTTGCCCCAATAGGACACTCTAAAATAGTATAAAACTGAACTTGTTCATCTTTTTGAGTATCTCCACAAAGATTTCCAAAACTAAAAGAGGCAAAATCTGAATAAAGTTTACTCATAAAATGATTATCATAAGTATATTGAATTTGGTAGTGAAGGATATGTCGCTTGTTTAAAGCTCTTTCTAGTCTAGCTTTTGCTTTATAATCACTAACATCTATAACTAAAGATATATCTGTACCCCTCTCAACATACACTTCAAGCTGGGAACGAAGATAGTTAGTAACCCAAGCGTTTGGATACTCAAGGGAGATTAAAACTGTATCTTTATCGTAAGCATATAGATTAACTTTGACTGTTTCAGGTTCCAAAAGTTTTTTCAATTCTACCTTTATAGGTTGAGTTTTATATCTCAACATTGAACGAAGAAAAAATTCATGTGAAAACTCATTTTGTGCAGCATAATACTCACTGAGTTTTGAGAGAAACTCCTCTCTTACCTCATTTAAAGCCTCATTCTTAAAAACTAAAACAGCTTTAGGTAAAAAAAGCATACCCCTAGTGTGTTTGTTTAAAAACTCTTTCATCCAAGAACAATTAAGTGTATCAAAACCAGTCGTGATAAGTATGAGATTATCACGAAGTACAATATTCATAGCCTACCTTTTAGCGATAGTTTTTTAATATGTAAGCAATTTTAGTTCCAACTAGCACAAAGAGTAGTATATTTATCTGGTTTTCTATCTCTTAAAAGTCCCCAATACTCCCTTTGTCTTGCATTTTCTTCCAAATCAAACTCCCCATAGATTATCTCCTCTTTATCTCTTGAAGCCTCTGCTATCTTCTTACCTGTATAATCTGTAATAAATGATGAACCATAAAAAGTAATTTCACAACTCTTACCAACTTCAAGTCCTACTCTGTTTGCCACAACAACAGGCACTGTATTTGTCGCAGCATGTCCCATTTGAACCCTTTGCCAATGCTCCTTTGAATCTATATCTACTTCTGGTTCGCTCCCTATTGCTGTTGGATAAAAAATAATTTCTGCACCCATAAGTGTTAAAACTCTTGCAGTCTCACAAAACCACTGATCCCAACAGATACCTACACCTATCTTCCCACATGCCGTATCATAAACTTTAAAACCACTATCCCCAGTTTTAAAATAAAATTTTTCCTCATATCCCGCTCCATCTGGTATGTGAGTTTTTCTATAATTATCCATCACTCTACCATCAGAATCTATCACAACCAAAGAGTTAAAATAATCATCTCCACTCCTCTCAAAATAACTCACCAACAATACCACTCCTAATTCTTTTGCTAATACTATAAACTCTTTTACAAGTGGATTATTATTTAACTCTTTTGCCCAAGAAAAATATTTTTTATCCATATCTTTACAAAAATACAACCCCTCAAACAACTCAGGTAAAAGTATGATATTAGCTCCTTTAGCAGAAGCCTCTTTCACTAATAATTTTGCTTTTGTAACATTAGCTTTTCTATCTTCTTCCATACTCATCTGAATAGCGCTGACTTTAACCATATATAACACCTCAGTTTTAATTTTAAAATTATATCATTTAAGCTACAATTTCAAGCTACAACTATCTCAGGAATGAATATGAAGTTATTAAATACTGGTACAACAGTAGTAATTATATTAGGCTTATTTACAACAGCAAATGCAACACTAAAAAATGACAAAATCACACTAAAAGACAATATGATAGTAAAGTACAACAAACTACCCTCCCAAGTAGATAATATATCTGACGCATTTTTAAATGGGATGTTTTATGGACGACTCAGAATAAATACTTTTTACGGGGATTGGCAAAATGAGAAAAAAAATACAACCGTTAAAGATAATAGAGCTATGGGAGTTGGTGGTAGTTTTATATATAAAACCGCACCATTTCATAACATAAGTGCAACAGTAGGACTTTACACTTCTCAAAATCCATCATTTTTTCGTGAAGATGTAAATGACATAAAATACTTAAAATCTGGTAAAGATACTCTAAGCCGATATGATACAAGCAATACTAGAAACTTTGGTATGACTGTTTTAGCACAAAGCTATCTTCAATATAATATAGCCAAAAGTTCCATCAGTGGTGGTCGTTTGCTATTTGAGAGTGTTTTTACCAAAAGTAACGATAGTAAAATGATACCAAACAGTTTTGATGGTATCACCTTTGTATCTAAAGATATTGATAAAACAACCATAAAACTGGCTTACTTAGCAAAACAAAAACTTCGAGACCATACAACCTCCCATGATGTTTTAGCTTTTAACCCAAACAATAAATGGGCAGAAAATGATGATTCTTCAGTCAACAAAAATTTAACCATAGCTAGAATTGGGGACAATAATCAACTCGACATAGTAGCTATATCTAATAAATCTATAAAAAATCTCAAAGTGGATGCAAGTTATGCCATAGTTCCTGATGTTATATCAGAGATGACACTTGAAGCTGGTTATGCAATACCTCTAGGAGATACCTTCAAACTAATTCCATCACTTAGATATATGCAACAGTTCGATAACCTAAATGCAAACTATAGTGTTGCGAATTTAAGCGCTTCTAGTACTGTTGGTTACAAAAATCCGAACTCACTAGATAGTAATCTTTTAGCCACAAGACTAGACTTAAAAACAAAAGCACTGCTAATTAGACTTGCCTACTCACAGGTAGCAGATAAAGCTGATATTATAGCACCATGGAGAGGTTTACCAACTGGTGGATATACTCGTGTAATGGGTCAAGGTAATTGGAGAGCAAACACAAAAACATATCTAGCAAAAATTAGTTATGACTTTAGTAAGGCTAATATCATCAAAGGTTTTAGTGCAATGGCAGAGTATGCAATACAAGATTTTGACAACAAAAAAGATGAAGTTCAAGCAGATAGCAATGTATTGCATATAGATTTGAGACAAAATATAGGTAAAAATCTACAAGCAAAAATAAGACTTGGATTTTGTGATGGAGATGACTCCATATTAAAATCTAATGGTACTTATAAAAGTGACATCTCTTATAATGAATACCGTTTCGAACTAAACTACTTCTTTTAAATAAGTATCTCTTTTAAAACCTCTTCAACTCTACTAACACCAATGATTTCTAAAGAGTCTTTAACCTCTTTTGGAATATCTTCTAAATCTCTCTCATAATTTTTTACAGGGATTAAAACTTTGGACATACCAGCTTTATGAGCAGCTATCAGTTTTTCTTTTAATCCACCAATAGGTAAAACATCACCACTAAGTGAAATCTCTCCAGTCATAGCAATTTCTGAACGAATTTTTTTAGAACTCAGGATTGAAGATATAACACTGACCATAGCAATACCTGCACTAGGTCCATCTTTGGGAGTTGCTCCATCTGGAACATGTATGTGTAGATCGTATCGTTTATATACCTCACTCACATCAACTTTTATTTTTTCTTCTTTCTCTTTTGTACTAAGTGGAATATTATCGGAAGTGATTTTTAATTTATTGGTATCTATAAGAGTTTTTACGACACTCATTGCTATCTTAGCACTCTCTTTCATCACATCGCCAAGACTACCAGTAAGTTGCATAGTACCTTTGCCTTTTATACGGATAGATTCTATTTTTAAAACATCTCCACCAACTGCTGTCCAAGCCAAACCATTAACTACGCCTATAACTGGCTTTTTATCTGTTTTTTCTATCTCAAAAACTGTTTTTTCAAAATAATCTTTTAGATTTTTTAAACTTAAAGAGACTTTATTTACCTCTGGATGCTCAAGTATTTCACGAGCCACTTTTCTACTCATATCAGCTAATCTTCTGCGAAGATTTCTAACACCTGCTTCACGAGTGTAACTATGAATTAACTCTTTAAGTGCTGGTTTTGAGATACTAACTTCTGATTTTTTTAACCCATGTTTTTTTAACTCTTGAGGAATTAAATATCGCAAGGCTATCTCAAACTTCTCTTGAGGAGTATATGAAGTTATAGTAATAAACTCCATCCTATCACGAAGAGGTGCAGGGATACGACCAACATCATTTGCCGTTGCTATAAAAATAACATCACTTAAATCAATATTGAAGTTTAAGTAATAATCCCTAAAAGATAAATTTTGTTCAGGATCTAATATCTCCAAAAGTGCTGCTGTTGGATCTCCCCTTTGTGAACGAGAAATTTTGTCTATCTCATCTAAAACTATGACAGGATTCATCTTTTTAGCATCTATAAGCCCTTGAGTTATACGACCTGGCATCGCTCCAACATAAGTTCTTCTATGTCCTCTGAGTTCATTTACATCTTCAAGTCCACCAAGAGCTATACGAACCAGAGGTCTTTTTAATGCTGTTGCTATGGAATTTGCCAAAGATGTTTTACCGACACCTGGAGGTCCACTAAAACAAAGTATCGCCCCTGCACTGTTTTCATGCCCAATCCCTCTTAATTCCAAAAGTTCCTTAACAGCAAAATATTCAACTATACGCTCTTTTGGTTTTTTTAAAGAGAAATGGTCTTCGTTTAATTGACTCTCAACATCTGAAATTTTTAATGCCTTTTTCGCATTATCCCCAAAAGGTATCTCTAAAACCCAATCCAAATATGTTTGAGTCATAGAAGCATCTGAAGAATCTGGGTGCATACGGGAAAATCTTTCTATCTGTTTATGTATCTCTTTGTAAGCATCCTCTCCCATACCGTCTTTTTTAGCTTCAAGCTTTTTTTTGTACTCCTCTATCTCCTCTTCTCTAGCTGTATCTGCACCTAACTCTTTTTGAATCTCTTTAAGTTGTTCTTTTAAAAAATACTCTTTATTTACCTGTTCTATATGTGTATGCACTTTAGAACGAATCTCTTTTTGAAGCTTATTTGCTTCTATCTCTTCTATAAGATAGTCCAAAAGGTTTGAAAATCTTTTTTGTGTATCAGTTTCAACAAAAATCTTATAAGCTTGTTCTTTTTTAAGTTTCACAGTTGAGCATATTAAATCAATTATACGATTATAATCATGATTTTCCTCAATCGTCCTAAGCAAATCTGGTGGAAAATAGTTACTTACACCTGAGAGTATTTTTACTTTTTCACGAACCACTTCTAAAACTGCATCTATAACAGGTGAGTCTTCATTGGTTGATTTAAGTATCTCAACATGTGCTATCAAAGGTATGGTCTGAACTTCAAAAACAGTTTTTGCACGAGCCAAACCTTGAAAAAGAATCTTCACTCTACCATCAGGAAGAGCAACTTTTCTCATAATCGAACCAACAACACCTGCATCATAAAGAGCATCATAAGTTCTTTCTCCCTCTCGTGAAAGTTTGGTTGAACAAACAATCACTAAAGAATCTTCCTCTATAGCCCTTGTAGCTGCCTCGATATTTTTCTCATCACCTAAAAAAATTGGAGCAATCATAAACGGGTATAAAAAAAGTTCATCTTCTGCTATAACTGGTAAATCTATCGGGAACTCTGCATAATTACTTAGTTTCATATATCTTTATCCTTCTATCTGTTTAATATTTCTTTTTTTAGAGTTTCAAACTCTTCTTGAGTTATAACTCCACTGTCTCTCAACTCTTGAGCTTGTAAAAGTTCATGTTTTTGAGATTTAGTCATAGTATCAATTTTATTTTCTTTAATAACCTTTTTGAGAGGTAATGCTGTATCATCTTGCACTGAGTTTCTTGAAACCACACTTTGTGTATCTGGAATCATAAATGCATACCAACTAGATGTACCATCACCCTCAAACCAAGCACGATACCAAGGGCTATTTGCTCTATCTATCTCACTCCAGTTTATCCAAGGTTCTGGTTTTATAGTTCTGTAATATGCTGCACTTTTTGGTTTGTCAAGTCTATCATAAAGAGATGCGATTGTCTCATTTAAAACAGATTGAGCAAGGTATAAACGGGTAAGCATAGTATCTACAACATCATAATACATAGAGTTTGGGTATAACTTTTTAAACTTCTCTGCAGCAGATATAGTTTCTTGTATTAAAGCCTGATCGCGTCTAGGATTTGGCAATGCCATATACTTAGCTTTTATCTTTAAAAATTCTGCTTCCTCTTTTTCATTGACTGTTGCATATCTTTTTATATACTCATTTAAAAAATGCTCACTTAACAAGTACTCTTCATAATGCATATGAGCTATAGCTAAAATCATGGTAGCTTCAGGTAAAAGTGCTGAACCAATATGCTCCCCCTGAAGAGAAGAATAATAATTATCTGCTTTTTCCAAATTTCCATTAGAGACGGACTCAACTATTTTCCCATACCAATATAAAGCTGGTTTATTATACTCATCCATCTCTTTTGAACAACCACTAAAAAGCACAAAAACAATCAATATAACTACCGTGAAACTAAATTTAATTTTCATATAAAATTTTCCTATTAATAAATAAGTTGTTATTTTATCTAAAAGATATATAACACTCATTAAACTAGGTATATTTTATGCTTATTAGTGCTATAATCCGTAAATTTTAACAAAGGTTTTTTATGAAATTTGATGTAAGCATGCCCCTTTTGGGATTTGAGAATATAAAAGAAGTAGAGTTACAAAAGATTGATGATATTTTTATGAGAGTAGAAGCACTCGATGCTAAACATATCTCTTTTACACTGATAGACCCTTTTGTTCTGAGAGAATATGACTTTGAAGTACCAAAGAAAACACAAAAATTACTTGAAATAGATGAAAAATCAAATATTATTATATTAAATATTGTTCTAATCCAAACACCTATAGAAGATTCTGTAGTAAATTTCATAGGACCACTAATTTTTAATACTGATAACCATAAAATGGCACAAATAATTTTAAACGAATCTACAACATACGGTGTTGCTGAGAAAATTTCTAATTTTCTAAAAAAGTAGTTTTTAAATTAAAGTAGTATTTTACTAGAAACAGCCATAACGGCACTTTCTGAACGAAGTACCATCTTGGTGTCGAGGGAAAAAACATCTTTTTGTTTTAAAAACTCCCTCTCATCTTGGGAAAATCCACCCTCGCACCCTATCAATACAGTGTCTATATCACTATAATCATCTAAAGATTTATCACAAAAATCAAATATTTTCGTCTGTGGAAATTCAGTTATAAACTCTTTTACATTTTTAAAACTATCAAATTTCATAAAACTACTTCTACCACTTTGTTGCATAGAAGTTTGCAAAATCCTTTCAAACCTCTTAAAATCAAGTCTGAAATTTCTTTGACTTCTATCACATGAAATAAAAGAGATTTTATCCACTCCTATTTCACAAAGTGATGGTAAAACTTTTTCTATAGACTTACTGTCTATGATACACCATCCAAGATGCAAAGTTTTTTTTGGTTTTACCTCGTGAAGGCTTACTTCAAGAAGTTCTAAAACCAGTGAACGATTTTCGATAGAAGTTATTTTGTATTTATAAAGTTTAGCAGTATCACTAAACGAGCGAAAATTTATCTCATCACCAACGCTATGACGACGAACTTTTATAAGGTATTTAAAACCATCACCCCTGATGCTAAAACTATCTTTACCTGCACTCTCATCAAACATAAAAACCATAACTTATGCGATACTCCACATCCAAACAGATATAAAAACAACAAGCCCAACTTCACCATATAAAATCTTTAAACCATAAAATTTATAAATTTTTAGAGCATTTTCTATCTTAGAATTTAAATATTTCAAAGTTTTTGAGCGTTTTACTTCTAATATGATTAAAATCAAACTTATGATAATCATCACAATATTTTCTATAGTAAAATCAAGATGTTTCGCCGCCATCATAATAGTCCCACTAAAGAGTGCTATACCAATGGCTGTAGAGCTTAAAGGCATCAAAAATATACTCATTAATCTTCTATATTTTTGCAAGTTTTTTGCACCATTTAACAAAAATATATTTAACAAAATCACACATAAAAGTATGATTGCACCCCAACTGTGGATTGATAAACCCATATTATACATTTCATTCATGGCGAAATTATATTATAATAAACTTATTTTTTAAATATGGGGCGAAAAATGGCAGTAAAAGTTGAAGAAGCATTAGATATTATATACAAGTTAACAAAAACAACAACACCTATCTTGTTACCAATCGAAAAAGTTTTGGGGTATGTATTGGCTGAAGATATTGTAGCCACCTACAATCTACCACCATACGATAATTCAGCAATGGATGGGTATGCTGTAAAACTAGAAGATAGTGGTAAATGCGTAAAAGTAAAACATACTATATTTGCTGGTGATAATTCCCATGAAGTTTTGGCATGTGGATATGGTATAAAAATTATGACAGGTGCTAGAATTCCAGAGGGTTGTGAGTGTATAGTTCCAGTAGAAGACACTCAAGAGTGTGAAGATGGAGTTGTATTACCACAAAAACTCAAGTTAAAAAATCATATAAGAGATTGTGGTGAAGATATAAAAAGTGGTGAGCAACTTTTAACAAAAGGTCAAAGACTACATGCTCATCACATCACAATCTTAGCTTCTCAAGGCATTTCACATATAAAAGTGCATAAAAAACCACGAGTTGCACTATTTGGCTCAGGAAGTGAGCTTAAAATGCATTTTGAAAATGTAACAGAATATCAACTATACAACACGAACACACCAACATTTATGGCAAGATGTGAAGAGCTTGGTTGTGAAGTTGAGTTTATAGGTACGGCACAAGATAGTTTAGAATCACTAAAAGAACATATACAAAATGCTTTAGGAGCAGATTTAATTGTAACAAGTGGTGGTGTTAGTGTTGGGGATGCTGACTATACAAAAGAAGCTTTTAAATCTTTTGGAGATGAAATATTTTTTGATAAAATCGAAATAAAGCCTGGTAAACCGACAACTTTTGGTCGCATAGGCGATACTCTGGTTTTAAACCTACCAGGAAATCCACTAGCTGCAGCACTTAACTTTGAGCTTTTTGGCAGAAGTATTATACTTGGTCTTAGTGGAGAGGATACAAAATATATAAATAGTATCAGTGCTAAGATGAAAGAGGATTATAAACTAAAAGCTGGTAGAAGAACACTTGTTCCAGGTTGGTTTGATGGAAAGTATTTCATGGCATGTGAGAAATTTGCACCAGGCATGGTAAACCCTTTGTCAATCTCAAACTCCTTTATAATGGTAGATGAAAGTGTAGGATTCTTGGCATGTGGAAATGAAGTAAAAGTTATACCAACCAGATTTGATTTTAATTCTCATAAGCAAGTAAACTTAATAACTAAAGATATTTGTTGATTTTAATCATACTTTAAGCTTATTCGATAGATAATGTAGCACTAATAACTGTAAATTTGGTTAGATAGAGTTATCTAACAGTTATTACAAAATACAATGTTAAGGAGTATGTCATGAATTTTTCTAAAATAATTTTAATGACTGTCTGGGCATTATGGTTAACTACCTTTGCTCTTGGAGATGATGTAATACCAGATGAGTGTGGATACTTTACAAGTGCTGTATCCACAAGAACTGAGTGTACTTCAACTAGTGGTGGTTCTATAGAATTCACAGGTGAAGCAAATATCTATGATAATCCCTCTACAACACTTTATACATGTGAAGTGATAACACCTCAATGGGTATTAGATAACACACAGACATGTGAAAGTGGAGATTGTGAGCAAGAACCTGGAAATACAAAATCATTATCCATAGATTATACTAATACCCCATCTTCAGCTTCAACATCTGCAACTCCAAGTTCAAGTTCCACAGATGAAACGATAGATGGCGATAAAACACTTAATGATTATGAATATAATGATATTAATTTTAATAATGCTGGAAAGGGAAAAACTTTAACTTTTGAACAATCTAATAGTATGCGGAGTTCAGCAAAAACACTTAAAGTAAATACTATTACAAGTGCTTGGCAGATTTTATTTAAAAATAATGTTGATATAAAGATAGGAAGCATCACTGGTGCTACATATGGTTCACCAATAAATATTAAAACTAATAGTGGTACTAATATTAATAAAATTTCTGTTGACTCTATGAGATATAAAGAAAATACTACTATTAATTTAGAAGCAAAAGACAGCATAGATATAAAAACATTTGAAGTAGGACGAAGTGATTCCAATGTCACTTTAAAAGCTAAAGAGGTTACTTTAGATACTTTAACTGTTAGCAATAGTGGCAGTGGAGAAGCTGAAATTACAATTATTGCAG
>Ga0256842_1000354_pt1 | contig 40247 bp, 31 predicted proteins | sample 4559240metaG_FD_185973 | JGI IMG/M metagenome (GOLD analysis project Ga0256842, IMG submission 185973) | Hydrothermal vent microbial communities from Guaymas Basin, Mexico - 4559-240 | ecosystem: Environmental > Aquatic > Marine > Hydrothermal vents | place: Mexico: Guaymas Basin | collected...
CAAAAACAACTGATAATGGAAATTTTTGTTTTGGTAAAGAATGCTCTGGAGTTAAGCTTTCTGTTAATTATAGTAAAGATCAGAATAAGAAAGGTGGATTTGCTATTGGTGGTTACAGGCTTGACAAAGCTATAAGTAGTAAAGGTGGATTTGCTGTTGGAGGTTTTAATGCAACTAAAGCTGAAAAATCAGGATTTCATATTAAATTAAATGATTTAGACATAATGGTATTTAGAACTATTCTTGCAGAAACTAAAGAAGATGGTAAATTTGATATAAATAAAATTTATATAGATTCTGATGAAGAAAACTTTACTGCTTTATTAAAATTAAATGGTTCACTAAGAGTATGGAATTATCAATGTGAATAAAACTATGATGAAATATTAATTATTATGCCAAATAGTTACTTATATTTAACTAAAGCGAACTAAAAAACAATAAAAAGATTGACCTCATAAAAAAAAAATACTATCATAGTTTGTATATTTTTAATGTGTAATTAAAAATTTATTTAGGAGTTAAAATGGCAGGTGAAAAAAAGCTTTCATTAAAAGAGAGATTAGCACAAAAAAATGCACTTAAAAAAGCTGGTGGAGCAAAACAAGGTATCTCTAAAGCTGATTTTGAAAAAAAACAAGAAGAAAATAGAAAACTTGAAGAGCAGAGGTTAAAAGAACTTGAAAGAAAGAAAAAGGAAGCTGAAAGAGTCAGGCTTGAAGCAGAAGCTAAAGCTGCAGAAGAAGCAGCTCGAAAGAAAGCGGAAGAGGATGCTGCATTTTTAAAACAAAAAAGAGAGCTTGAACTAAAAGAAAAGGAAGAAGCAATAAAGGCAATTTCAGGTGAAACTAATGCTGGTGAGCCAGATAGAAATAAGTCTGATTATGTTATCTTAGCCGTTTCTGTTATTATTGCATTTGTAATTGCTTATGCAATGGGCAGAATTTTTATGGACAGAAAAGCTAAAAATGATAGTGTTAAAATGGCTCAAAAAGCATTACCTGTATTTGAAAAAGCTGATGCTGTACTAGATGAATACGATAAATACTTTAGAAATCATAAAAATGAAAGAATTGATTTTGGGGTTGGTAAAATAATTGGTAAAAAAGGAGAGCCTTTTTTAATTGATGATGATTTTATGAAGTTACCTACTTATACTGCATCTTTTTATGGTTATGGAACAATGGTAGGTAAAAATACTTTAAAATATGTTCAAATTTATTCTAGTTTAGTTAGGTCTGCAGCAAGGTTGAATGCCTTTTTATCAGGAAAACGAGGTGAAAAAGTTATAAAGATATTAGAAGCAGTAAATGAACAAAAATCTGTAATTACAATAACCCCAAAAACTAAAATAGTAGTTTTTAATAGTAATTATCCACTTCCTCAGAATAAAGAATATGTTATTAAAATGGGAACACTAGCTGAATATATTGGCCCATATACTCCTACTCCAGAAGAGAAAAAAGCAGAAATGAGAAGAAGAAAAAGGATGAGAATAAAATATATTGAAAAATTAAAAATAAGGCTTTTAGATGATCCTGCTAAACTTGGAGAGTTAATTGTTCCAGTACCGTATTTTTCTCCAGTAAATGATCCTTATAAGTATTTTCAAACACTCAAACCTGAATATGTAAAATATCAAGAACTATATAGTACCATAAAAAATGATTGGAAGGATATTTCTGCAATAAGAGAAAACATTAAAAAAGATTTAAAAAAGAAATCTAACTCTGCATTATTGCCTATGGCATTTTAGTTTTTCTAAAATAATCCGATTACCTTGATATAGTCAGAGGTATCTATGAGTAAAATAGAAAGTAATATAAACGGTTTTTATAACTTGCTACTTGAGGAAGAAAAGGCCTTAGTTTCTTTGGATCTTGAGTCGTTGTCAAGAATAAGAGCAGAGAAGTCAGAATATTTATCTTGGTTAGAGTCCTTATTAAGGAATAAGGAGGATTTAATGTTATTAGATAAAGATTTTATAAATAAAATTAAGAAAAAAAACTTAGTTTTAGCTAATCTATATAAATTTTCTCTTTCTTTGTTTAAAAAAGATGATAGTTATGGTAATAAAAGGATGAGTTCGTTGCCTAGTCTTAGTATAAAAGCTTAGCTATGAACAGAAAGCAATATTTAACATCTCTTTTTAATAAATACCAAGAAGAAAATTTACAAGCATTAGAAAGCTATTACACTAAGCATTTAGAGTACTTTTCGGATATTGTATTGCTCTTTCCATATCTTATTGCTGCAAACTACTATTATGTTCCTGGGTTTCAAAAGGAATTATCATCTTTATCAATTTTTCATTTTAGAATGGGAGATAATTTAAAAAATAAACTTTCTATTTATTTAAATGTTAAGGAAATAAAATCTATTTCCTCCTCAATGGATAGTGATATAATTGCAATATATTTATATGATGACATTAGTTCTAATAGTGATATTGACTTTATTGTTTTTTATGATAGTGAAAACATTTCTGTTGAAAAATTAGAGTATCTTAAATATAAAGTTATAAAATTAGAATCTTGGTTTAAAAATAGATTTAACTCAAAGGTTAGTATAAATTTATTTTCAAATCAAAATAGAACAATATTTTATCTGAAATCAAATTTAGCTATAAGTATAATTGATTTTTATACAAAAACAATTCATTTAAAGGGAAAATATTCGTATAAATTCTTATTAAATAAAAGGATAACTCCTTTAGAATTTTTGGAAAGTAAAAAAGAAATTTTAACACATAATTGGTTAAATGAATCATTGTTTTTTAGTTTACCCCATTTTAAACCAACTAAAAATGATTTAAAAACAATAATAAAATTTTATTTAGATAATATTTTGAATGTTAATTTTCAAAATTTTCATAAGTTGATTTATTACCATTCACTTCATAATTGTAATGATATTTCAAAATATTTTAATAAAGAATATGATGATAAATTTTTTGATGAGCTAAATTTAATAAAAAAAGAAAGTGGATTAGACTTTGAAATTATCGCAAATTTAGAATTTATGATATTGCTTCAAGATAAATATATTAATAGTCTTAATAAAGAGAAAATAAAAATGAAGTTTTATTTATTTGAATTATTAGAATTAGATAGTGATTATGAAGATAATTATGAAGTTAAAATCTTAAGTACTAATACAAATTTGATTAAATCTTTAAACTTATTATTTTCTATTTATAAAATTACAGATAATCCAATATATAAGCTTCTTAGAAATTCTACAAGTAGTATTGAATTTCATAATTTCTTGAAGTATTCATTTTCGTCTGAAAGATTAATTATTATGTTCAATGAAAATCAATGGGGTTTATACATTATAAAACATGAAAACAATATACAAAAATTTAATAAATTATTTTCAAAAAAATCACTTATAGAGTTATTAATATTTTCTATTTATAATAAGTATATTGTAAATATTATTCCTACAATAAAAAATAGATCAAATAATGTACTTGATGAAAATAATTATTTTAATAGGTTAAAAAATAAATTAATTAAATATAATATTTCTTTTGTTTTTGATGATTATATTGAAAATCTTGAAAATAGAATTGATGAAATAGAAGGGGTTTTTATTTTTTTAAATTTTTCTATTAATAATAAAATAAATAACTTAAAGGATTATACTTATGTTTCAGAACAATGGGACCCTTTAAATTATGGATATCAAAAAAAGAGTAATATTTCAGAAATAGCATTGATAGTTAAAACGAAATCTCAAAAAATACACTATTATGAATATAAATCTGATGAGGCAGTACTTTTAGCTATTCAAAATTTATTTTCACAAACATTTAGGTATAATCCTAATTTGGAAATAACAATAAATATATTTGATATTGTATTATCCGCTTCAGTTATTTTTAGATTAAAAAAATTATTTAAAAATGCTTATGAAATATTTTCATATAAAAATTCAATGTTATTAACTTCATATAATGGAAATATTTCTTTATTAAAAAAAGAAGACAATCAAATTGATTTAATTCCATATAAAAATGAAGAAGCTTTTTTTAATATGTTAAAAGAAAAAAATCTTACAATGAATTATATGATAGATGAAGATGTTTTAGAGTTGTCTCATTTTTCAAAAGTTGTAGATACTATAAAGTTAAATTCTGTTGATATTTTTTTTATGGTAACCAAAGAAGGAAATTGGATTTATGTATTTGATGAAGAAAATCAGTTTTATTTTTTTAAAAATATTTCTCTAAAATTTTTAGCAAATATTGTTGAATTAGCATTAAATCATAGAAAACATATTACTACTATTAATTCAATAGAATTATATAATATTGAAGAAAAAGAGTTAAATGCTTATAATGTAATCTCCGTATCTATTGATAACTTAAGGAAGATAAACAATTCAGATAAAAGGTATCAGTTATTAGTAGAAGGTGCTGTTAATGGAGATAATTTTATATTAAATTATAAAATAAATAATACTGTTTTTAAATACAAGGAATTAAAGGACAAAACATTTTTTAAAATGATAAAATTTATTAAATTATCTAATTTGGATAAAATTAAGATAACAACCTTGCATACATCTTATTTTTATAATGGAAAAAGGTATTATAACTTTAAATTTAAGCTTAAATTGTTTGAAATATTAAATAAAAAAATAAAATCTGTTAAGGAAAATTTATGATTTATAGTAAAATTCTAAAATATATCACTTTATTGCTCTTGAGTTTTAACCTATTTGCCTATAGTGCAAAAGTAATTTTTATTGATAATAATTTTAAGAATTTGAAAGACAATAAAATAAATAAAGTAATTTACTTGAGTTCAAAAATTTCTTTTGATATTAAAAAGGGGAAAATATTTAATTTATATCGTAATATTGATAGTACTTTAAATAAAAAAACGAATAATTATACTGATTTAAATAAAGAAGCTATTAAAAAAGAAAAAGAATTTAAAAAAGTATGTGTAATTCAAGTTAAAGTTGTTTCTGTTGTTAATAATTTAATAAAAGTAGTTGAATTTAATAAATGTAAAAATAGAAAAAATGAAAATATGCAGGTTTTAGGAGAGTTTCAATTGTCTAAAATTGGTGATTTTATTAATATTGAAACTATTTTTGATGAAAATAGTAAAGAAACTATTAATGAGAATAAGTTTTCTGATATCATTGCAGCAATATTTATGATAGGTATTGATGATGACTTTAATTATTTACTTGAATCAGGTATAAAAGATAAAGTGAGTAAATCTTCTGATCAAAAAGAGGGTGGGGATAAGCAAATTGCTTATCCTATTACAAAAGGAGATAAGAATAAAAAATTACCAAGAAAAAAGAAAAAAAGAAAGAAAAAAAAAGCTAGTAAAGGAGTTACTGATTTTGAAAAAATAAGACTATAGGAGGAAAAGTGGGAATTAAATTTTTAACAAAACTAAAGATTTTTGATGCTTTAGATGAAAAAGAACTTGCAATAATTCATGAATCATTAGAAGAAAAACTTTACAAAGAAGATGATGTTATTTTTACTGAAGGAATGCCGAGAAAAGGTCTTTATATTTTAAAGTCTGGCCTTGTTGAAATTTATAAAAATGTAAATAACAAAGATGTTAGAGTTACTGTTATTAGTGAAGGTAGGTTTATGGGTGAAGACAGTATGATTGACGAAACTGTACATCATGCTTCTGCAAGAGCTATAGAAGATACTATAATTTATTTTTTATCTTTAGCAGAAATTGAAAAAATTGGTAAAGAACACCCCCGTTTAAATTCTAAATTGCTTTTATTTGTAGCAAGAACTCTTTCGAGAAGATTATACGAATCAAACAATTATACTCGTGGAGTAATAGATCCTTCTTTTTTTTCAGGAGATACAAGAATAGAACATGATTTACTTGGAAATAGAAATGTTCCTGAAGATGTTTTATATGGAGTGCAAACTCTTAGAGCTATGGAAAATTTTTCAATAACTAAAATTCCAATTAAGCTATATCCTAAGATGATAAAAGCTCTTGCATATTTGAAAAAAGCATCTGCAATGGCTAATTTTGACTTAAAATTACTTGAAAAGGATAAAAAGAGAGCAATTGTTCAAGCATGTGATGAAATTATACTCGGACAACATTTAGAGCATTTTGTAGTTGATATGATTCAAGGAGGAGCGGGAACTTCAACAAATATGAATGTTAATGAAGTGATTGCTAATAGAGGTCTTGAATTAATGGGACATAAAAGAGGCGATTATCAATATTTACATCCTAATGCAGATGTTAATATGGCACAATCAACTAATGATGTTTATCCAAGTGGAATAAAGTTAGGTATAATGTTATCATATAAGAAGTTAAAAAAAGCTATGATAGATTTATCTATGTTGTTTTTAAAGAAAGGAGAAGATTTTCAAGATGTTATTAAGATGGGGAGAACTCAACTCCAAGATGCCGTTCCTATGACTTTAGGTCAAGAATTTAAAGTTTGGGGGCATATGATTGAAGATAGTATAAATGATTTAGAACATGTTGTAAAACATAAATTAAATACTTTAAATATGGGAGCAACAGCAATTGGAACAGGAATAACCGCTGACCCCCGTTACAGTAGCTTGTTTATTTTACATTTAAGAGAATTTACGGGAATAACAGAGCTTAAAATTGCAACAGATTTGGTTCAAGCAACTCAAGATACATCACATTTTGTATCTTATTCATCTGTTATGAAAGGTTTAGCTTTAAAATTATCAAAAATATCAAATGACTTAAGATTATTATCATCAGGGCCTAGAGCAGGATTAAATGAAATTAATCTTCCTGCTGCTCAACCTGGTTCGAGTATAATGCCTGGAAAGGTAAATCCTGTTATTCCTGAAGTAGTCAATCAAGTTGCTTTTCAAGTTATTGGTAATGACTTAACTATTAATTTAGCATCTGAAGCAGGGCAGTTGGAGCTAAATGCTTTTGAGCCAGTAATGGCATTTGATTTATTTCAATCTCAAGATATTTTAATTAATGCAATGAATACTTTAGCATCAAGAGCAATTCAAAATATTACAGCTAATAAAGAAATTTGTAAACGTAATGTACACTATAGTATTTCACTTGTAACTGCTTTAAATCCTTACATTGGCTATGAAAATTCAACTAAAGCGGCTAAAATAGCTATGAAAACAAGAAAGTCTGTTTATGATATAATTCTTGAAGAAAATATGATGACAAAAGATAAACTTGATGAAATTATGAAACCTGATAATTTAATCAAACCTATAAAGAAATTATTTTAATTAAAGTATCTTTTGAGCATCTAGTTGGTTAATAATATGATCTAAATCTTCATTTAAATTTTTATCATTAGTTTCCGAAACATAAAAAGTTAATAATTTGTCGTTAATTTCTTTTAAGTTATTTTCTAGAGTTTTTAATTCATTAATAAGTTTGGTTAAAGTATCCATTCCCCGGTCCCCCTCATAATTTTTTTTTATAAAGAAATATTTTTCATTTATATTTTCTACAAATCTGACTATTTCATTTAATTTATCTTTTGATGCTAACTTATAGTTTAATTTTTTAGTTGATTTTTCTATTAAATCAATTTCTTTTATTATTGATTTCTTTATTTCTTTAACTTCATTATCATTTTCTATAGTATCATCTTTGTCTAATATAATAAAAATAATAGCAATTGTTATCATAAAAATTAAAACACCATATAGTTTTGGTCCTCTAAAAATAAATAACAGCTCAGAAGCTAATATTATTGATGTAAGGATTTTAGATTTTTTAGTGAGTCTATTTTTTTTTTCTAGCTTTTTATTTTTTTCCATTTTCTTCTAAAATACAAAACGAATACTATCATAAATAAAATAGACATATTTGTAAAGTTTTTAGTGTTATTATTGTTAAAATTACAGCCACCATCATCTTTTTTGGTTGTAATTTGCCTATAGGTAACATTAAGAGTAATTTCAGAGGAATTATCAATATTATCTTTTGCTGTTACTGTAATTATATTAGAACCCAAAGTTAGTGGTAGATTGAATGAAAATGTATTATTGGTATCAACATTTACTTTATAATTATTGATTGATAAATATTTAACTCCATCGCTATCTTTAACAGTACCCTTTATGTCAATATTGTCTTTATTTATAGTTTCACCATCTTTGGGGCTAGTAATAATAATTTCAGGGCCACTATTTTGATGGCTTTCTAGGTATAAAGTGAGTGTTTTTGTTGCTTTATTATCACTATTATCTGTAGCTTCAAATTGGAATTTATTTTCTCCAATTTTTAATATAGTATTATAGGAAAATTCTCCTGTATTTGATAATGGGACAATATTGGAGTTTATTTTTAAACTAGTTACTTCATTTGTATCTGCAACACCACCTTTAAGTATAATATTAGTTTCTGTTAATCTTTGATTATCTTGGTGGCTTGTGATTGTAATTACAGGGGGAGTAGTATCTGTTGCAGAAGGATTATATGTTACATTTATTGACTTATTAGTTTGGTTGTTAAAACTGTCTCTTGCATATAGTTTTATTTCGTTATTACCTTCTGCAAGTGTTAACTGAAAGTCAAATTGATTATTTGTAAGTGTTACATTACGCCCGTTTATTGTAAAAAGAGAAATGGGACTCTCATCTGATATACTTCCCTGAATATGAATTGTTTCTGTATTAACGGTTTCATTATTATTAGGAGAGGTAACTGATATTACCGGTGGAGTGGTATCAGTAGCGGTTTCTTCATAGGTAACCTTTAAATCTCTACTTTCTATGTTGTTATTATTATCACTTGCTTCAAGTTGAAATGTATTTAGGCCATGAGTTAAAATAACTGGATATGAAAAGATTCCATTTGCATTTAATGTAACTGTATTTCCATCAATTTTAAAGTATTTTACACCACTGTCATTATCTGTAACGCTTCCTTTTATTTCAATATTCTGCAAGGCAACTGTTGCGTTATAGGTGGGATAGGCAATATTTATACTTGGCTTTGCTGTATCAATATGTGTGTATGTGATATTTATAATTTTACTGCTATGATTTCCTGATGTATCTTCTGCGTAAATTTCAATTTGGTTATTTCCTTCTGCTAGCATGATTTCTTTTGAAAAATTATTGTTAGTTAGCGTAACATCTGTGTTGTTAATTTTAACAATAGAAACAGCAACATCGTCAGTTACCGTGCCAGAAATTATTACAGTAGGGGAGTTAACTGTTGTGTTATCCGTTGGAGAGTTAATTGTAATCGTTGGGGCTGTTGTATCGTGTATTTCATTTGGGTCATAAGTAGCTAATCCAAAATGTTCTTGAAGGCCAAAAAGTATTCCTTTTGCTATGTTTTCTTGCCCGGATGTTGAACTCATTAAATTGTAATCAGTGGTATTATCCATAAATCCTGGATAATGAAGAATAACTTCCATATTTGCAGTATCATCACCAGCCGTATTTTTTACACCTCTGTTATTTAAGCCTATTAAAGCCACAACATTATCTTGTACTTTGGTTGCAAGGTCGGTTTCTGTGGTATTTGTGTCTCTTGCATAGGTTTCTGTACCATTTACTGAGCCATCATATCCATTCATTCTAATTATAACTAGTTTATCTGCTCCGTAGTTATTTGCTGCTTCAACTGCTGTTGCAAGACTAGAACTTTCTGTAACTTGTACTGTCCATTCTGCTCCGCCATTTGTATCTGTTGTATCTGCATCTAAAATAATTTTGGTTTTTTGAGATATTGGCCTTGTTAAGTCTATTTCATTTGCTACATAATCTCTTGCATCTATTGCAATTTTATGATTTACGCCTAAAATAGATACGCTTAATAACAGTGAACTTAAAAATATAATAAATTTATTCATAATTACTCCTTATTTAAACTTAATTGATAAATACTAAAATTTTTATTAAAATACAGAGTGTTTTTGTATAAATAAGGGTATCTATTTATCGTTTTATCTTCTTTTTGTAATATTTTACTTATTTTTTTGGAATTTATATCATAAATAAAAATTTCACTGCCTGTATATTTTTCTCCATTGTCATAAACTCTTGCAAATGTAATTTTTTTACCATTGTTTGAAAATGAAGCATCTACACCTTTTGATATGTAAGTTGTTGTTTTTGTATCAATATTATATAGTAAAAGTCCTGTTTTTACACCTGAAAAGATAATTAAGTTGTTTTTGATTTTAGGAGCATAGTAAATATCATTATTATTAGGTGATATTTTTAGCCATGAGTTATTTTTTTTAATATATATTTTTCTCTCCATTTGTTTAATTTTTAATGAATCATTATTTACTTTATTTAATTTAAACCCATCATATAAATAATTACCATCATTTGTTTCAATATTTAATTTACCATTGTTTTCATAAATATTCTTAATTATCATTTTATCAGATAAAACTTGAGTTTTATTACTGTTTTTATCTAATTTAAATAATCCTCTATTTTTTAAACTTGTAAAAAATAAATTTTCATTAATTTTAATGAGTTTTAAAGTATTTTTAGGTTTATAAACTTGTTTTTGAGTATTTGCAAATAATAAAGTTGATGCAAATAGCATAATTAAGACATATTTAAGGTTAAAATTCATGTTTCCTCCAAATAAAACAAGTAATTATATCAAAGTTTTAAAAAAAGTGAAAGTAATTTTTATTTTGTTATTGAATAAAAAGATTGAAAGATTGTCAAAAAAATTATAAAATGTACTTTAGTTCGTTTTACTGTAAATAGGAGAATAATGAATAAGAAGATATTATTAAACGAAAATGGTTTGATATTAATAAAAGCTAATGAGTTATCTGTAGTTTTAAATGAAGAAAATAATTTGAAAATTGATGATTTTGATTTTGTTGATGATGCAAAAGATATTTATTTATTTAACAATGAATTAATTTATTCTTTTGGGGAATTTTTATATAAATTTGATTTATCTACAGGTGAAACTACTGAAATAATGAATATTGAAAATAAAAAAGCTACTGTTTTTGGAGATAAATTATATTTGGCTAGTTTTACAGATGGAAAAGCAACTATTGAGATTTTCAATGATAGTTTTACTTTTCTTGAGGAAAGATTATTTACTGAATTTGAAGAAACAAAAGCCTATTTTGATGAAGAATATCCTATTATGGTTAATTTATGGGATGACGATGAGGAATATTCTGTTTTAAAACCTGTAATTACAGGTTTTACTGTTGAGGATGGGTTATTTGTATTTTCAATTAATAAAAACCTCTATTTTGGAGATATAGATAAAAAAACAATAAAATATATTGAAATTCCACAAACTTTTGGCATGGAAGTAGATTTATTTTTAAGAAAACCATCTTTAACTTTACATGGAAAGGACAAAGAATTGTCTTTTGATTTTACTATAACTCAATTACCTTTCAGAAAAAAAAGAAGAGGAGGAATTGAAAAATTAGAGATTAAACTATTAAAAAGAGGAGTAGATAATATTACTCCATCTGTATCTAAAAATGGTGAATTTTGGTTTGGAGCTGAAGGAGAGAATGAATTATATCCTATTCTTATAAATTTAAAGAAAATGCTTCCTTTAGCTGTATTTGATGAACCTATTGCTAAAAATCATGCTTTAGTAGCTAGCTCTGATTTTAAATCTCTATTTACAACTGACTTTGAAAATGAATTAAAGAAATATGAATGGAATGATGAAGGAATCTTTTTAGATTATATTGTAAATTTAAAGGAATAAATAAAGTTTACTGTTGTTGATATTTTATCTACTTTTTGGAGAATATATGAGATTTATGTTGAAAAAATTTATAATACTTATGATTTTAGTAATATTACCAGTAGGTTTATTTGCTAAAAACGATTATACAGGCGGTGATTACACAAATGAAGAACTTAAAGATTATAAATTAAGTAATCTTGATACAATGAATAGAGTTTTATTATATGTTAAAAAAAGGTATTTAGAACCAGATAATATAGATGCAATCAAAATGTTTAAAAAATCTCTTAATTATATTGAAAGAAATATTCCACAGATTCTCATAAAATATGATGATGATGTTAGAAGTGTTACAGTTACAACAGAAAATAAAACACAAACTTTTAAATTTGATGAAACAAAAACTGTTTGGCATTTATCATTAAATTTAAAAGCAATTTTTAGTTTTTTAGAAGATAATATAAAAGATAAGAAAATAGAAAAAAATATCGAATTGTCTGCAGTTGAAGGTGTTTTAGCAACTTTAGACCCTCATACTAATTTACTCAGACCGTCTATATATACCGAAATGCAAATGAGTAATAGCGGTAGCTTTGGTGGTTTAGGTATTGTTATTTCAATGAGAGATAATAAATTAACTGTTGTTTCACCTATTGAAGATACTCCTGCTTTTCTTGCAGGCATTAAGCCTAAAGATGTTATTGTAAGAATTAATGAAGAGTCAACTATTGGTATGAGTTTATCTCAAGCTGTTAACAGAATGAGAGGTGAACCAGATACTCCAATTACTATTTATATCTTAAGAAAAGGATGGCTTAAAGCTAAACCCTTTAAACTAAAAAGAGCCCTTATTAAAATGAAGTCAGTATCTTCTAAGTTATTAGCTAAAAATATTGCCTATGTTAAAATCAAAAGTTTTCAAGGAAATACAGCAGAAGATTTAAAATCTCACTTAGAAAAATTAAAAAAAGAATCTAATGGCTTAAAAGGTATAATTTTAGATTTAAGGAATGATCCAGGTGGATTACTAGACCAAGCAATAAAGGTTTCTGATATCTTTTTAAAAAAAGGTTATATTGTATCAACAGTTGGATATGGAAGAGATGATAAAAAAGCTTATGATGATGGAGATGAGCCTAAAGTTCCTATGGTTATTTTAACTAATTCTGGTTCTGCATCGGCATCTGAAATTGTTTCCGGGGCCTTGAAAACTAATAAAAGAGCTTTAATACTTGGCCAAGCTACTTTTGGAAAGGGAAGTGTACAAACTTTAATGGATCTTGGAGATAGAACAGCTTTAAAGTTAACTATTGCTCAATATTTAATAAATTATGAGATATCCATTCAGGGTGTTGGTATTAAACCTGATATTATGATTACTCCTGTAACGTTATCAAAAGATGAAATATCATACTACGACCAAGCAATGTATTATCATGAAGCAGACTATAACAATACTCTGGCTAATAAAAATAAAAAATTAGGAGATGTTGTAAGGTCTTCAATAAGATATTTATTTGAAGATAAGCGAGATGAAAAAACTAAAAAAGATGAAAAATTTTATAGTAATGATTTAAAATTTAAAGATGATTTTGAAACTCAAATTGCAATCAGACTTTTAAAAGCAGGAAACTCAGATAATAGTGATAAATTTTATTCTGAAATTCAAGATGAACTTACTAAAATAAAAAAAGAACAAGACAGTATAATTTCTAAAAAGTTAAAGAAATTTAATGTTAATTGGGAAAAGCCAAACTCTTATTCTAAAATAGATACTTCTAAACTTAAGATTAAATTTGAAACTAAAGCTATAAGAGCTGGAAATAAATTAAAAACGACTGTTTATGTAACAAATAATTCTGATAGTACAATTTATAGGTTGAGAGCATCTTCGGAATCTGAATCATATTTTCTTAATGGAATTGAATTTTTATTTGGTAAAATTGAACCTGGTAAAACTGTTTTTTGGAAATCAGAAATATCTATACCTAAAGAAGCTAGTTCTCAGAAAATTAATTTAACACTTAAATTTTCAGAAGGAGAAAAAGATTTAAATTTTAAAAAATCAACAATTGTTGTAATAAAAGCAAATAAAAAACCGAGATATATTTTAACTTATTATTTAAAAGATGCTAATAAAAATAATAAAATTGAAGAAAATGAAAAAATTAAATTATTTGTAGAGTTAAAAAATATTGGTGGCAATGGTGGAGAAACAAGTCTTACTTTAAAAAATAAAACATCAAAAGAATTATTTGTGAGTAAAGGAATTCAATCAATTAAAAAGCTTCCAAAGGGTAAAACATTTAAAACATCTTTTGAATTTGAAATAAAAGGTAATGAATTACCACAAAATAAAGTTTTGGCTGATTTGCTTTTATATGATAGTGAAACTAAAAAGTTTAAAATATTTGATATGAGTTTTCCTTTTAATAAAAAATATCATAAAAAAGTAACTAAAAAAGAAATTGTAATTGATTTTGATAAAAATATTCCTTTATTAGTTAAAAACGGAGAATCTCAAACTGTTGAAATATCAGGAGTAATGAAAGGTAAAATTATGGATTATTATCTTTATACTTCATCTAGTAAAAAATTGAAATTTGATTATGACAAAGTATTATTTTCTTCAAATAAAAAAGCTAAGAAAATTATTAAATTTAAAACTAAAGTTACTTTAAAGCCAGGGTTAAATCATATTACTCTTATTGCAAGAACAACAGAGAATTTTATAACAAGTAAAGATATATTAATTTATAATTTAAATGGTCTTAAGGGTTTGAATTTTACAAAATAGATTTATATTAATTGCATTTTCCGTTATTGCAGACAGCTGTTTCATCATCTAAAATTAATTTACAATCATTATCACTTGTACAAGGCTTAACACAAACAGATGTAACTATAAGAGATAGACAAACCATATCCATATCACTGCAATCTAAGTCAGAAGAACATATCTTAGTGCAGTAATTATCTAAATTAATTCCTTGGATTTCCATATCAAAGCATCCATAACTTGCATTTTCATTACAATTATTTTTTTCTTCACATAAATCACCTAATTCTACAGTTTTATTTGCATTTAAATGTTTACATGAGCCTGTTTCTTCATCACAAACAGACCTTAATATTTTTAAATTATCACAATCTTTATTTGCAATTGTACATCTAGTATCTGTATCTAAATTAGATAATTTTAAACTATAATCATTGTCAGCGCTTAAATCGGTATCCGTACTTGTTTTGTATCTGTAAATATGAATATAATATAATCCTTTAGCTAGAAATTTTGAGTTGACAGTTTCTTCTCCACCTACATTTGTATCATTTGAGGCCATGCTATAGCCAATTGTTTTAAAGTTCTTATCCACAATAATTAAATCTAAATCTCCTTTTGGAAATGATAAATTAAAGTTTAAACTGCTTACATCTTTTGTTAAGTTTATTTTATACCAATCTTGGTCTTTTATACATATTTTTTTGTTTAGCATTATATCATGATTTTTTAAATCTGTTATATCAATTTCTTCTGCTTTAGAGGATATATCATTATCTGATTCTCCTCCACAACTATGCTCTTCAAAGGGAATACAAGTTTTAGGAATTGCTAATACATCGCAGTATAATTTTTCATTATTATTTATTGAATTTATCTCTCCACACTCAGAGTCGTTGTTACAATCATATTTAATACATTGACCTAAACTATTACATATTTCTTTTTTAGCACAATCACTGTGACTATTACATTTTTCTTTACAAATTAAAGTTTCTGAATTTTTTTGGCAAACTTTATTGTTTTCACAAGTTGTATCATTTTCCCATACATTATTTTTACAAATTAAAATACTTTTAGTATTTTCACTACATTTTTTGGTATTTTCAATACATGTTTTTTGACATTTGAATGTGTTTTGGTTACAAATTTCATTATTTTGAGTATCACAATGACCATCAATAACACAATATCCTTCTTTTAAGACATCACATTTCCCATTTTGAGGATTACAATCAGCCCAAACTTTATCACATGTAATATCTTTACATTTATCTTTTTCTATTTTACATATATTGTTAACACAAATTAAGTTATCATTACATGTTTTATCTTTATAACAGTTTTTTCCTTCCTTACCTAAGTTTTTTGATAAATCTTTAGAGTCTGAAGAACAACTAGTCGCTATTAAAGTCATTAAAAGTAAAAGGGTATAAAAAAATTTCATGTTTTCTCCTATAAATGGTTAAACTTACGATATGTATTATAGCTTATTATTTAAATTTGACAAGATTTTTATTTAAATCTGTTTTAATAAAAAATAAAAAAAGATAGATTTTTATTGAAAAATTTTCTATAATGTATTCTTTTAATTTAGGAGAAAGAATGTTTATTGGAATAAGTGGAATTATCGGTGCGGGAAAGACAACATTAACTACTAATTTAGCAAAAGAATTAAATTATCCTACATATTACGAACCTGTAAAAGAAAATGCTTACCTTACTGATTTTTATGCAGACCCAAAAAGATGGGGAGCAATGATGCAATTTTATTTACTTGCAAAAAGATTCGAACAACATCAACAAATTATATGGAATGGATCAGGAAATGCTGTTCAAGATAGAACAATATATGAAGATACTATTTTTGCAGAAATGTTATATGAAGATGGTTTAATAGATAAAAGAGATTACGAAACTTATATTAGTCATTTTAATGTAATGAAAAGATACTTAGTTTATCCCGATGCTATTATATACTTAGAAGTTTCTCCTGAAGTCGCAATGGAAAGGATAGCAAAAAGAGGAAGGTCTATGGAAAAAACCATTAGTATTGATTACTTAAGAAGTCTTGAAGCTGGGTATAATAAATTTTTAGAGGATATGAGTCAGTGGACAACCGTTATTAGAGTTGATTATAATGAGTATCAATCTGTTGAGCTTTTTTTAAAGTTAATTGAGCGAAAAATTCCGCAAGAAAATAGATTTTTTAGGTCATTAAGAAAGATATAAAATGAGTAGAGAAAATTTTTTTAATATATTAGAATTATCCCCAAATGAGAATAGGGAAGACATTATTACAAAGGCAATGAAAAAAAAGCAGGCTGAATGGTCTAAGCTTAGGAATCATCCTTCAAAAGGTAGAATTGCTCAAAAAAATTTATCCTTATTAAAAGAGATAAAAAAAGTAATGTTGAATAATGATTTAAGAGCAAAAGAAGCACAAGCTTTATTAAAAGAAACTCAAAGAGATCAGCATAAGTTAGAAGCTGAATTAAATAAACAAATAGAATTATTATCATCAAAAGGAAAGATATATAAGTCAGAATTTAAAAAATTAAAAGAAAAATTTTCTTCATTTAAAAATATTGAAAATAGAATTAAAGTTAAGATAGTAAATGATACTCAAACTAGTACATTAAAATCACAAACTCAAAATTCAAATGAGAGTTTCTTACCTACTTTAGAGCGTTCTACTTTACAAAAAATAAATGCTTCTTTAAAGATTTTAGGTAAAAGAGATTTATATCATTTTCTAGGAGTAAGCAGTTCTCTATCTCTAGTAGAGTTAAAAAAAGTTATTGAAAAGAAATACTTACAAAATAATAAATCTGCATCTAAAACAGCAGAAGTAACATCAACTTCTGAACTTCTAGGCATGCTTAAATCAATTATTCATGATAAAAGCAGAAAGCAACTCTATGACAATCATATTATATTAACTAAACTAAAAAAACTTGATGAATTAATGGAGATATCAGGAAAAAATGGTGTTATAGAAAAGGAAGAATATTTATTTATTTATGAAGAAGGAAAGCTAAGTGATTTACCAGAAGATGTTATAAAAGAATATATAGATTTTTTTGCTAAAAATAGGAGTATAAAGCTAGAAATTCCTGATTTCAGTAAGCCTATTAAATTTAGAAGGAAAGAAAATAATGAAGAGCAGTTATTTAATTTAATTAGAAGTAATGAGCCTCGAGACATAGAGGATTTACTAAAAAATAATTCAAATATTAATATTAATCAAAAAAATAAACATGGTTCAACGCCATTAATACTTGCAACATATTCTGGATATTTAAAAATCGTAAAAATATTAATAGAAAATGGAGCAGATATAAATTTAACAAGTAATGACAACACAACGCCATTAATTTGGGCGACTGTTGGTAATCACATTGCAATAGTAAGATATTTACTTAATAATAATGCTGATATTGATGCAAAAGATAAACATGGTTTTACTGCATTAATGTGGGCTGCATCAAAAAATAATGAAAGTCTTGTAAAGATTTTTTTACAATATGGTGCAGATACTCAAGTTAAAAATTACAACTCTGAAACAGCTTATGAATTAGCTAAAAAGGCAGGAAATATTAGATTATTCTATATAATCAAAGACCACAAAGGAAATGATAAAATAAATTTAAAGGAAAATATCATTAAAGCGGTGAATAACAATGATTTAATATATTTAAGTAAGCAGTATGGTGTTAAATTTAATGAAATTACAGATAAAGATGGTAATAATATACTCCATCTTGCAATCCAAAAGAAAAAAAGAGATATCATTGATTGGATATTAACCAATAGAAAAATAAATGTAAATTCACAAAATAACCAAGGGAATACTCCATTAATTGAAGCTATTTTAAATGATGATGGCATAACGGTTTCAAATTTACTAAAAGAAAGAAGCTTAGATATAAATAAACAAGATAATAATGGTTATACTGGATTGATACATGCGGTAAATAGAGAGAATGAGTATCTAATTAAAACACTCTTAAATCATAATGCTAAAATGGAAATAGAAGACAATAATGGTAACAGAGCATTAACAATTGCCGTATGGCAAAATAAAAGAAGTTTAGTTGGGCTTCTAATTGACAATGGAGCCAAAACAGATATAAAAACGAATAGTGGAAAATCATTATTAGATTTGGCAGAAGAAAGAAATAATAAATCAATGATTGATTATTTATTAATGTATATTACCCCCCGTATGGACGAGGCGGTGACGCATCCTGCGGAGAATTCAAAATCCCATTCTACTGGAAATACAAAAAAAACCACAAATAAGAAGGGAAAATTTACTTCTTCTAAAATGAATAAAGAAGAAAGTATTCAAGCTATTAAAGAGCAAAATGGGACTGCTTCTAAAAAGGCTGAAAAGGAAAAGAAGAAAGATAAGAAACCATGGTGGAAATTTTGGTAATTTTAAGAGGATGTAATGGCTCAAGAAAGAGGAATTAAAAAAGAAGTTGCTTTATTACAAATTTCAATAAAAAATATTGCATATTTAGAAAATAATTTATCATCAGCCGAAATAATAGACCTTATGAATAAAGTTTATGTAAAAATTAAAACTATTCTAAAGGGCAAAGATGCTTATCTTTATAAATTCATAGGAGGTGATTTTTTTATTATTATGGATAATTTAAAAAATGATAAAATAAAATTAGAAAATACTTTTTATTTAACCAAGGAAATTTTTGATAAATTAAAAAAGCACAATGATTTCTTAAAACAAAATCATATTCCTGAAATTAAATGCTCTATGGTTCTTGATTATGGTAATGTCTCTATGGGAAAAGTTAAATTTGAAGATGCTTCAGTTCCTATTATACTAGGGACTCCATTTAAAAATACTCAAAGAGCCATAAGTTTAAACGAAAAAAAGGATATTACTCCATTACTTTTAACAGAGAATATATATAATAAAATTCAACATATTCTTACCGAATATATGATTTCGGTTATGGGATACATGAAAATAGATGATAAAGATTTGTATTTATATGGATCTTATAGATTTAATAAATAATTTTAAAATTATTTATTATTAATTACTCGGAATACATTTCTTTCATATATGATTCTGTAAATTTTTTGTAGGCAAAACTTTCATTGATGTCTTCTTTATATTTATTAAATTTTTCAAAATTAATTTTGTTATTTCCAATTTCTTTTTTAACGAACTTATTTAATTCATCAATGAATTCATCACCCAAATCATGTTTTTGTGCCCACGAAAGCAATACTGAAAATGTTAATTCCCTATTATAATTTTTATCCACTTTCTTAAGAAGAAGTTTTAAAAAATTAGCAGCTCTTTTTTTATACCAAGAACCCGTTAATAACATAAAAACAACAACAAATGCAATAGCCCAAGCAATTCCCCAATACCATGTTTGATAATACCAACCTGCCCCTAGTGCTCCTAGCATTGCAAAGCCTAAAACTGTATCTAAATTTCCTTTCCATTGTTTATAGTTATTCTCATCTGAAATACTTGTAAATTCTCTATCAATTCGTTTAAATTCTTCTTTTAACATATTGGTGATATCATTAGAGTCATTAGACATATTGTTTTTGGGATTATTACTTATATTTCTTTTAGATGTATAATTAATGTTATTTTTATTAATTATATTCTCTATTTCACTTAAAGAAGATATCCTTTCTTGAGGGTTAAGATCTAATAATCGTTCTAATAAATACATTAATTTATTACTTGCATATACATTTTCTTTCCAATTTAATTCTAAATTGTTTTCAATCATATCCTCAGGTTCTTTTCTCGATAATAATACTAATGCAATTACTCCTAATGAGTAAAAATCACTTGCAAAAGTGGCCTCTCCTTTTAGTTGTTCTGGAGCCATGAAGCCATAAGTACCAGAAATTGTTGCATTTTTGTTCATATTTATGTTTTTAACGCTTCCAAAATCAATAATAGCGAGGGAGCCATCTGATTTTCTCATAATATTTGATAATTTTATATCCCTATGGATAACAGGTGGCCTCAAAGAGTGTAAATAGTTTAATATTTTTGCTATTTCTAATATTAGCTCAATTACTTCATCTTCAGTATATCTTTTTTGCTCAAATTCTTCTCTTAGGGTAATACCATCTATGTATTCCATAACTATATAAGATTTTGCATTTCTTCCTATTCCTAATTCAAATTCTTCAATAAATTTAGGTATAGATTTATAATTTAATTGAGATAAAATTTCTGATTCGCGTTTAAACAATTCTTCATTTTTCCACTTTTCAAGAGTTCGTAATGATAATTCTTTAATTACAAGTTTTTCATTATTTGCAGAAAGTTTAACTGTTCTTTTTAACTCATCTCCTTTAAGTTCATTGTTATTAGCTTTTTGAGCCAAATATGTGATTCCTATATTTTCGCCTAGTATCTTTAATAAATAGTATTTATTATTTAATTTTAAGTTACTAGTGCATTGTTCACATGTTAAGTTATAAGGACTATTTTCACTACCACAATCAGGACAAATTACATTATTCATAACTTCCTTTAAAAGTTCTAATATAAGAATACAATAATTATAATATATTTTCAATTTTTTAGTATAATTTTCTCCACCCACTACTATGGGGTATTTATTTGTATAAAATAAGCTTTATTTATTATAATTTATTTAGTGCTAATCAATTTTTTAAGAATATTTCAATAAATTTTAACAAATCTTCTATTTTAGAATGATAGACTTTTTTTATTTGTTCAAAATCAATTTCACCAAAATCAGTTATAATTCTGAAAAAAACGCCATTAATTTTATTTATTTTTAATAAATATGCTATTTCTGAGCTTTCCATATCAAAACAAATTTTTAAGTTTATTAAACTTTTATTTGGTTTTTCAATATCATTAACACTAACAGATTCAAATATTTCTAATTTCGGTAAATTATTAAACTTTTTTACCCATTTAGGAATTTTTGTATTTATAGAAAAGTATTTATTTAAAATATCATTTTTATAACTAAAACTATTTAGAATTACTAGTTTACCAAGATTGTAATTGTAAGAACCTGCACTTCCAAACATTAAAACATCATCTATATTAAATCTATCAATAACTCTTTGTAAAGAAGGCATTGCCATTGTTTGAGTTATTCCCAAAAAAGCAAAATAGAATTCTTTATTAAACAATTCAAGTATATATAATTTAGACTGTTGTTTTTTGTCTTTAAAGATTATCTCTTCTTTTAATATTTTTGCTTTTTTAAGCAAAAATTCAGCTTCAAAATAATTAAAAGTTATTAATAATTTCATGATAAACTTATTAATATTTCGGGGGCAATCATGCCTAACTCTTCTTGTTCTTCTGTAAGCTCAACAACACTCATAAAAAGCTCTTGTAAGCTAATATTTAACTCTAAACTTTTAATTTTCTTGTTGATTTTACCTTTTTTATAGATATAAGATGAGTTTTTAGCGTTTATTTTAAATTTTTGATTTAAGCTTTTAATATCTTGTAGTATATTTAAATTATCAATATATATAATATTACTATTATTATTTAAAATTGACTCTAGTTTAATATTACTACCTTTTAAATATAAAGAAAGAATTCTTGAATTTTTTGTGTCTAAAAATGTATCACCAGTTAATGGTATTTTATATTTTATTGATTCATAGTATGAAGCAGTTAATTCTCTTAATTTTCCATTTCTTATTATATTGACTATAGTTTTTTCTTCTCCAATTTCATCAAAAGGAGCAATAGCTAATAATGGATGATATGGTGTTGATTGTATATTAATTTTATGTGAAAAAATCTTTTTATTAAGATTATTTCTAAATATGTTAAATTCATTTTCAAAATAATCAGTTGATGAAAAATTATTTTTAATTTTATGCAATATTTTCGCTATAGATAATGATGAAAAGATAATTTTATCATTGTTGATGGTATAATTTTTTAATGTTTTTAAATTTAATTTTTCTTGTATATCATTATTTTTTTGTTCTAAATAATTTTTAATTTCTTTTATATTATTAAAAATTTTATTTATAGTTATAATATTATCATTTTTTTTAATTTCTAAATTTAAAACTATTTTATTTTGTTTATGATGGGCATTTATCCCTTTGGAATTAACAATTGAAATAATAGGATAAGCATTATTAAATGGTGAAATTCGTCCTTTTTTAATATAAATTCTTCCATTTATAATACATTTTTTACTTAAAAAATCAAAAATGTATTTAGAGATAGTGTCTAAGAGTAATAAATTATTATATTCATCAAAATTTATTTCAAGAGTATTATTATCTCTGTAGTTAATGGGTTTTAAAAATGGATATTTTATGAGATTATGATTTTTTATGTTTTGGTTTAATTTTATTATATCAAATAAATCATCTTTAAAAGTGGAGTTAAAACTAAAATAGTTTTTTTTATATTCTCCCCTTACAGACAAGTAATAGTCATTTTTAGTTGATGAATTTATTATAATATTGTCTTTAATTTCTACAAAATGATACTCACCGCCTCTTAATGCAAATTCTAGATTTTTAATTCTTCTTAATCTTTTATGATTTTTATTGAAAATGTTTTCTAATTTATTATTCATAGTTTTTACCAATATAAATATATGGAGCCTTGACTGATGAATTTTCTAAACCTATAACTTTTGTTATTGCTGTAAAGTTTTCTATTTTTTCTAATTCTCCAAGGGGAATATTTATTGTTTTAATCATATATCCTTGATTTTTTTCTTTACTAAATAAAGATAAATCACAATTAATGACAAGTTTTCCATAGGATATTTTAATAGAGTCAAAATCATTAACTAATAAGTAGTTATTTTCTAAATTACTAATTTTAAAATCACCTTTTGGGGTTTCTAAATCGGGCTGTTTTATTATGAATTTGTGCTTATTGAAATCATAAAAATAACCACTAGAATTATCATTTTGAAAAATATTTCCACCACTCAATCCTTTGTATTTAGAGCTTACCCTAAAAGTACCTTCATCATCATATAAATTAGCCTGAACTCCTTTGTAAAGATATGGATTAATATTTAATTCTAGTGCTTTAAAATCTAAATTATTATTAAATAAAAATAATGATATTTTTGCAACAACTCTTGGCGATAATATTAAATCATAAGTTCCCGAAAGAAGTTTAAATTTTTTATTATTGATTTCAGGAAATTTTATATCATTAATATTATTAATTTTGTAATGTTCAAAATAATTTCTATGCTTTATTTTAATGTTAAATTTTACTGTTAAAAAGTCTTGTTCTATAATAGAACCGATATTTGAAACAATTATTTTGGAGTTCTTTTTTATTGTAAAATCTAAAAACTTGGGTCCATATTTATTTTTAAAGGTTTTAAGTTTATAATTGATTTTTTGAATATTTTTATAGTTTAAATCTTCTGTTTTTTTACTAAATGTATGAATATATGGATAATAAACCCTGATTTTATCAGAAGGTAAAATAGTTGCAACTCTTGAGTTTAATATCGCTAAATCAAAAGCTTCTTTAATATTTTTAATTGGAGTCGTTGTAAAAAAATTACCCAAATTATTTTTTTCAATAACTCTAATACGACTATAAAAATTGTTTTTATAACCTAAATTATTATTGTATGAGCATTCTTTTAAGGATAAAAAATCAGAGTAATAAAAAGAAAGCCCCGCATAAAGCGAGGCTATTTCTTTTATTAAATTGTGTTGAGTTGTCAATTTACCTAATTCATTAAATCAGACATCTTAACTGTTGAGCTATCATCTTCTGCATAATCATCAGCGATACCTCTTGCTTTTTGTTCATCATATGATCTTGCTGAAACAGATATTTTTCTTTCATCTGGATCTATATTAAGAACTCTAACCTTAACTGTGTCGCCTTCATTATATGATTTACCTTCAGAAACTTCTGATCTATGCATAAAAGCAGTTAAGCCTTCTTCAAGTTCAACATAGTATCCAAATTCAACAACTTTAGCAATTTTACCTTCAACTGCTTTGTTTTTATATTTGCTTGGAATATCACCCCATGGATCATCATCAAGTTGTTTAACTCCAAGAGAAAATCTTTCATTTTCAACATCAATGCTTAATACTTGAGCTTCGATTTCATCACTTTTCTTGTATAATTCTTGTGGATGTTTAATCTTTTGTGTCCAAGAAATATCGGAAATATGAATTAATCCATCAATACCATCTTCAATACCAATAAAGATACCAAAATCAGTAATATTTTTTATTTTACCTTTAATAATTGTTCCAACAGGATATTTTTCAGATAAAAGAGTCCAAGGATTTGGCTCAGTTTGTTTCATTCCAAGAGCGATTCTTTTATTTTCTCTATCTATATTTAAAACAACTACTTCTACTTCATCATCAATAGCAAGTAATCTTGAAGGTTTTTTAATTCTTTTTGTCCATGACATTTCAGAAACATGAATAAGTCCTTCAATTCCTTTTTCTAATTCTACGAAAGCACCATAGTCAGCCATAGAAACAACACTACCTGTATGACGACTTCCAATAGGATATTTTTCTTCTGCAACAACCCAAGGATCATCTGTAATTTGTTTAAGACCTAAGCTTACTCTTTCATGATCTTTATCAAAAGATAATACTTTTACTTTTACTTCATCACCAACATGGAAAATTTCTGAAGGATGATTAACTCTTCCCCAAGACATATCGGTAATATGTAATAAACCATCAATACCACCAAGATCAACAAATGCACCATAATCTGTAAGATTTTTAATGATACCTTCTACTGTCATTCCTTCTTCAATCTTTTCTAGTGTAGTTTCTTTAAGGTTTTCTCTTTCTTTTTCAAGAAGGGCTCTTCTTGAAAGAACAATATTTCCTCTTTTTTGATTAACTTTGATTACTTTGAAATCGTAAACTTCACCAATTAATTTATCTAAATGTCTAATTGGTCTTAAATCAATTTGAGAACCCGGTAAAAATGCTTTTACTCCAATATCAACATGAAGTCCACCTTTAACTTTAGATGAAATTCTACCTGTAATAACAGTTCCTTCTTCATAAGCTACTTTAACTTTTTCCCAAACTCTTAATCTATCTGCTTCACTTTTTGATAAAACTAAGTTTCCTCTATCATCTTCATCTTTAAATAGATAAACGCTTACTTCATCTCCAAGTTTACACATTAATTGTTTGGATTCTTCATCACGGAATTCTTCTATAGGAACCATTCCTTCTGATTTGTACCCAATGTCTACCATTACATAATCTTTTGTAATTTCAATGATTTTACCATCTACGATAGAATCAGGTGCTGCGGTCTTCTTGTTTTGTTCAAATTGTTGTAACAATTCTGCGAAAGTTTCACTCATTAAAGCTCCACTAAAATAAAATGATTAATAAACTACTCTCAAGTTCATCTTAAAAGCGGTTAATATTACCCATTTTTTCAATCTGTGTCAATGTTTTTTTTATTTTCCAACAAGTAATTATTCATATCGATCGGTGCTTATGGCCATAATTTAACTATCAGAATAGGAAAAACTTCAAAAAACTTCAAAATCTTTACTGTTTTTTATTTTTATGTTATAATATTATAAATTATTTAGGAGTGGGGGATGAAACTATTATTTCTTTTTTTAATATTGTTAGTATATTCATGTGCAAATCCAAGTGCTGAAAGCCTATGTAATGGAAACCCTTGTAAAGAAGCTCATAGAACTGTTTGTAAGCTTGATGGAGATACCTTTAATTGTTTATGTGATGAAGGTTATAAAGATAAATATGGAGTATGCATAAAGGATACAGCAAGTGAGTCATGTGAGCCTAATCCATGTAAGACGGAACATAGAACTATCTGTAATAGTGATAATGGATTTCCCGTGTGTTTATGTGATAATAATTATCATGATGAAAATGGTGCTTGTGTAGAAAATACAAATAACTGCAGTAATACGGAGCATGACGAAAATGGTTTATGCATAAGTAATACCAAAATGGTTGATTGTAATCCAATTACTCCTCCTATAAATGCAACAAGTAATAATTCTCAAGTTGAAATAACATGGAATAATGGTTCTTGGTCACAACCTTCTGATTGTGGTTGGGTATGTAATGATAATTACCATCCTAATCAAAATAATACGGCTTGCGAAGAAAATACTTTACAATGTGAAGATAATGAACATGAAGAAAATAATACTTGTATAAGTAATACTAAAATGGTTGATTGCAGTCCAATTACTCCCCCCGTAAATGCAACAAGTAATAATTCTCAAGTTGAAATAACATGGAATAATGGATTGTGGAGTATTCCAGATGACTGTACATGGACTTGTAAAAACGGTTACCACCCTAATCAAAATAATACGGCTTGTGAAGAAGATACTTTACAATGTGAAGATAATGAACATGAAGAAAATAATACTTGTATTAGCAATACTAAAACAGAACATTGTACAAACAATACTCCTGCAACGGGTATAAATGTTGATGATTTCGTAGAGATTACTTGGAATAATGGTAGTTGGTCAACTCCTGCTGATTGCGAATGGTATTGTAATCCTGGTTATAATAAAACCGCTACTGGTTGTGAAATAATAGGTAATCCTGGAGTTGAATGTACATCTGATAATACTTGTTTAGGAGAAAATACATTCTGTGCTGATTATACTTCAAATGGATATTGTTCTGCAACTTGTACTAGAGATGGTGATGTTTGTATGACTGATGGTGTATGTAGTTCTCAGGTTTGTTACAAAACTTGTACAGTTGGTGATGATTCTACTTGTGAAAGAAGTGATTTAATTTGTATTAATGGTGAAAATAATATTGGTGGAGTATGTAAACTAAAATGTTATTCGGATAGCGAGTGTAATTCTGGTTATTGTGCAGCAAATGGTCATTGTGAAGTAAATTATATGTCTTGCGAGTTTGATACTGTAAGTAATAGTGGTTGTAGCGACAACAATACTTGCTTTGATGATAATGGCAGTACTTATTGTTATCCTAATTTGGGAAAACATCTTGGTGATGTGTGTTCAGGTGCAAGGGAATGTATTGCTCAATATGATTGTATTGGTAACACAACAGATGGTTACACTTGTCATGAATTATGTAGAGATAATGGTAGTGGTGATTTTGAAAATACAACAGATTGTCAAAGTGGTCCTAATGTATGTAGTGGAAATATAACGGGAGAAGATTATGGCTACTGTTTATTTTCTTATGAAACATGTAATGCCGACCCGGTAAGTAATAGTGGATGCCCTTCTGATGAAATATGTATAGATGATAATGGACAGGGTACTTATTGCTTATTTAGTAGTGGTAAATTAAACGGAGAAACATGTATATATTCTAATGATTGTCTTGCAGGTTATGGTTGTGTTGGCCCCCAAGATGGTACTCATACATGTACTAAATATTGTAGGTCTGTTTCTGATTGTAATGGTGCCACTTGTACTTTATTTTCAGGCGAAGATTATGGTTATTGTAACTAGTAAATAATGACTACTTCAAATTCTTAATGATTTTAAAATATTCATCTTTATCATATTGTTGATTAAGTATATAGTATTCCTTGTTTCTTAGACCAATACAACCATAGCAATAGGTGCAGTTATAGCAATTTTCACAATAAACTAAGTATCTAGAATTATGACAATTTGATGAATTGTTTAAATAGGCTGAAGTTGTGCAGTTTACTGAATTATGACTATGTGAAATTTCAACACTATTCTCCAGATATGAACAATAAGTTGCTTTAAAGCAGGAATTGCAATTATCACAAAAAAAACATTTTGTACAATTATTGCATTTTTTTATATTGTAACATTTTTCATTTGTATTTTTATTGCTTAATTCTCTTTTTAATTTATTAAATTCATTTAAAAACTCATTCTTCTTCATATTTTGCTCTTAACTCCATAAAGGTATTAAAATTTATATTTCTAATTATATCTAAAATATCAGTCATATCATTAATGTTTTTTCCACTAATAATCCAGGTGTATCCCAAGTGATTAAACACTCCATTTACTACTTTAAGTTTATAGTTAATTGATAAGTGAATAGATATATTACCTAATTTATAACTTTTATAAAAGAAATCTTTTTGTCCTTTTTTTAGTAGTAATATAAATTTTATATTTAAGTCAGTAACTTCAAGCTCTATTCTCTTTTTTTTATTTTCATAACTTAATGAAATGGTATTTAATAGTACTTTTTCTCCATTATTTTTAAAAGATAAATGTCGCATAGAGTATTTATCTATAACTGGTTTAAATATTGCTCTCATTTTATCAGAAATATGTAATTTAGCTTTGTTAGAACTTCCTTTGCCAAAGTTTTTACCTTTATTTAATTCTTTTATAACATTTTTTTTATATTCTAAAAATTCTAAATCATCAAGAGTTGTTTTAATTTTTTCTTTTTCCTTAACTTTTTTATTTTCTAAATTTTTTTCTATTTTTTTAAAAGTAGTTTGATTTATCTCTAATTTTTTACCTTTTGGCATTTTTATTATAACTTTTTCTTTAACTTTTTTTTCTTTTAGTTTAGGTTTTTCTTTTTTATCATTTTTTAATATTTTACTTGCTTCTTTTTGATTTAAGATTTTTATTTTTGGGGGGACATCTTCTTTTTTTGAGTTACAAGAAATAAAAATAAATATCATTAGTATTATTAAAAGTTTCATATCAGCTCCTAAAACTTAGGTTTATAATAAAGTATATGATTAATATTTTCAAGTTTATATTAGATGTATAGATTTTATTTAGAAAAGATGACTGATATTTGGAGTAAATTAATAAAATTTAATAGTATTAATCTCCTAAATATATATCAAATTTGTTTAAAAATAATAATTAGAAATTTAACATTCTTAATATATTGTAAAAAATGATAAAATTACTTGCAAAATTATTCAATAAGATTATATTATAAGCCATTGTTTGAAGGAGTAGTTATGAGTGAACTTAGAAAAACTGCATTTTATGACTTGGAAAAAGCATTTAATGGTAGATTTACTGATTTTGGGGGGTGGGATTTACCAGTTAGATACACATCACAAGTAGAAGAGCATTTAACTGTAAGAAATTCTGTCGGAGTATTTGATGTTTCACATATGGGAGAAATTTTCATAACAGGAAGAGATGCCTTAAAGCAGGTAAACTATCTTGTAACTAATGATGTTGAAAAACTTGTTGATTATCAAATTTTATATACTCCAATGATGAATAAAAAGGGGGGCGTTGTTGACGATTTACTTGTTTATAGGTACAATGATGAAAAATTTTTACTAGTTGTTAATGCTGCAAATGTAGAAAAAGATTTTCAATGGATGCTAGAAAATAATAAATATTATACTGTTATTGAAAATGAAAGTTCTAAATATGTACAATTAGCAGTACAAGGGCCTAAAAGTGAAGCAACTTTACAAAAAATCTTTACAGATGTAAAACTTTCAGAAATAGAATATTATAATTTTAAAGTAGTAAAATATAAGAATCAAGATATTATACTTTCAAGAACTGGTTATACTGGCGAAGATGGGTTTGAATTATACTTTTTTGACAATATTGCTACTGAAGTATGGACTAAAATTTTCGAAGCAGGTGAGGAATTTGGAATCAAACCTATAGGTTTAGGTGCAAGAGATACCTTAAGATTAGAGAAGAAAATGGCTCTTTATGGTCATGAATTATCGGATACTATAAATCCTCTTGAAGCCTCTTTAAAATGGACAGTAAAATTTGACAAGAAAGAATTTATTGGCAAAGAAGAAGTGTTAGCTTTAAAAGGAAAAGGAAAATTACAAAAAAAATTAGTTGGAATAGAACTAATAGATAAAGGTGTACCAAGACATGGAGCTATTTTAAAGAATGATAAAGGTGAAGAAATAGGTTTTGTAACTAGCGGAACTAAAAGTCCATCACTAAATAAGTCTATAGCTTTAGCAATGTTAAATAAAGGTTACTTTAAGTTAGGAACTGAAGTTTTTGTTGAATTAAATAAAAAATTAAGAAAAGCGGTTGTTATTAAAACCCCTTTCTTATAAAACTTTTTTATAGGAGGAATTATGACAGAAGTTAGAGAAGAATATTTTTATAGTAAAGAGCATGATTGGGTTAAAATTGATGGAGAATTTGCATACCTTGGTATTAGTGACTATGCTCAAGATGAACTTGGTGAAATTGTTTATGTTGATTATGTTAAAGATGTTGGTGATGAAATTAAAATTGGTGAGGACTATGCATCAGTAGAATCTACAAAATCAACATCGGAAGTATTTTCATTAGTAAGTGGTGAAGTGGTAGAGCTAAATGAAGCTGTTGAGGATGATAGTGAAGTTATAAATGCTTCTCCTTACGATAATGGATGGATTATTAAGATAAAATTATCTGAAACAGTTGATACTTCTCAGCTTTTATCAGCAAGTGATTACGAGGATTTTTTAAAAACTTTATAAAGAGTTAAAATGAGATATTTACCTTTAACGGAAAAAGATAGGAAAGAAATGATGATAAAAGTTGCAGTTAATTCTGTAGACTCATTATTTACATCAATTCCACAAAACTATCATATTACTAATGGTATAGGATTAGAAGAAGGATTATCTGAGTCTGAATTATTAAATAAATTGGAGAATTTATCTAATAAAAATAAAACTTTTGATAATGTTGATGCTTTTATTGGAGCAGGTTTGTATAATCATTATATTCCTGTAGCAGTTGACCATATAATATCAAGGTCAGAGTTTTATACTGCATACACTCCATACCAACCAGAAATAAGTCAAGGAACACTTCAATCAATATTTGAGTTTCAAACATTAATTTCTCAATTATTTGATATGGAAATAACAAATGCGTCAATGTATGATGGAGCAACTTCATTAGTAGAAGCAATTTTAATGTCTAAAAGAGTTAATAGAAAAAATAAAGCTCTTATTTCATCAACCGTGCATCCCGAATATAGAGAAACAGTTGCAACATATTTTAATCAAAATGATTATACCGAAATTTCATATAATGAAGATGGTGTAACAGATGTAGATAGTTTAATATCTCAAATAGATGAAGATACAACCGCAGTTGTTATTCAATATCCAAATTTTTTTGGAAATATTGAAGATTTAGCTAAAATAAGAAATATATTAAACGAAAACGCGCCTAAAGCTCTTTTTATTGTTGTTATTGCAGAAGCTTTATCTATGGGCTTGTTAACTCCTCCTGGTACATTTGGAGTAGATATTGTTGTTGGAGAAGGGCAATCTTTAGGTCTTTCGCCTAGTTTTGGAGGTCCTGGTATTGGTTTATTTAGCTGTAAGGCTAAATATTTAAGAAAGATGCCCGGTAGAATAGCAGGAGAAACAGTAGATAAAGATGGAGAACAATCTTTTGTATTTACTATTTCAACAAGGGAACAGCATATCAGAAGAGAAAAAGCAACTTCCAATATTTGCTCTAATCATTCTTTAAATGCTGTAGTGGTTGCTGTTTATCTTTCTTTGATGGGAAAAGAAGGAATCAAAGAAATAGCATTATCTAACTTTTATAATACTCAATATGCAATAAAAATTTTATCTCAATTTCCAAGTATTTTTAAAGTTAAATATGGTAAAAAAGTATTTAATGAGTTTGTAATAGAATTTAATGATGGAATTGATGTTAATCTATTTTATGATAAACTTTTTAAGGAGAAAAATATATTATTAGGTTTACCTCTTAAAAAGTTTTATGCTCAAGAAACTAAATCTTTACTTTTAAATTTTACAGAACAAGTTTCAACTAAAAGTATTGATAATTTTGCTAAAAATATTATTGAAGTTATTGGAGAATTATGAAAACAATAGCTAAACAAGGTTTAAAATTTAATGAACCGTTAATTTTTGAAAGATCTGTTGTTGGTAAAAAGGGTTATTCATTTAAAGAATGTTTGTCAAATGGTTCAGATCCTGAAGATATATTTGATGATTTATTTATCAGAGATGAAATAAAAGACTTTCCTGAAGTGAGTGAAGTTGAAGTAATTAGACATTTTACAAGATTGAGCCAGTTAAATTATGGTTTAGATAGTGGTTTTTATCCATTAGGTTCTTGTACTATGAAATACAATCCTAAAGTTAATGAAGATATTGCTAGATTTAAAGGATTTAATAAAATTCATCCTTATTTTCCCGAAGAATTTACTCAAGGAGCTTTAGAAGTAATATTTGGACTTCAAGAGCAACTTAAAAAGATAACTGGTTTTGAGGCAGTTACTTTGCAACCTTCTGCAGGAGCTCATGCAGAATTTACAGGTTTAAAAATAATAAAAGCTTACCATGAAAGTAATCATGATGAAAAAAGAAAATATATTATAATTCCTGATTCTGCCCATGGAACAAATCCTGCTTCTACAACTTTGGCTGGTTTTGAAGTTAAAAATGTAAAGTCAGGCCCTGATGGTTATATTGAAGCTGAAACTATTGCTGAAATAATGGATGAAACAATAGCTGGTATTATGATTACTAACCCTAACACTTTAGGAGTATTTGAACAAGATTTAGATAAAATCATTAAAATTGTTCATTCAAAAGGTGGCTTAGTTTATGGTGATGGTGCAAACATGAATGCTCTTATGGGAAAATTAAAGCCTGCTGAAATTGGTTTTGATGTTATGCACTTAAATTTACATAAAACATTTTCAACACCACATGGTGGTGGTGGTCCTGGGGCTGGTCCAATTTTAGTAACTCAAGAGTTAAAAAGATTTCTTCCTCTTCCTCTTGTTGCTAAAACAGAAGAAGGAAGTTTTCATATAGTAAAAAATGCAATTGGTTCAATTGGAAGAATGAAATCTTTTATGGGAAATTTTACTGTTTTAGTTAGAGCTTATTCTTATATTCTTGAAATGGGAGAAAGAGGCTTAACTCAAGCAACAGAAGATGCTGTTTTATCTGCAAATTATATTCGTGAATCATTAAAAGGGCATTATCATTTACCTTATGAAGCTGAGAGTTTACATGAAGTTGTATTTTCTGATAAAAACTTTAAAGATTTAGGGGTTCATACAATAGATTTAGCTAAAAGATTAATTGATTATGGCTTACATCCTTCAACCGTTTACTTTCCATTAATTGTTTCGGGTGCAATTATGATTGAACCAACAGAATCTGAATCTAAAGAAGACATTGATTATTTTATTGATGTTATGAAAACTATAGCAAATGAAATGAAAGAAACTCCAGAACTATTACACAATGCTCCAGGTATTTCTTATAGAAAACGCCTTGACGAAGTTAAAGCAGCAAAACATCCTAAATTAAGATGGTATAAACTAGATGAAGAAACAGACGAATAAAATAATCACAATAAATGAATTAAATAATTTTACAGTTGATATTTCAAAAAATATTTCGGCACCATTTTTTATTGGTTTAGAAGGAGAGATGGGAGCGGGTAAAACTACTTTTACTCAATCGCTTGTAAACAATATACTAAAAAAAGAAGAAATTGTTAATTCTCCAACATTTTCTATTATAAATTTATACGAACAAAGTAATATAAAGATAGTTCACGCAGATTTATTTAGATTAGAAAGTTATGAAGATTTAATATTTTCTGGTATTGAAGAATATTTATTTGATAATAATGCAATTATTATAGCGGAGTGGTATAGTAAAATTGATTTTGAAATCCCCAAACCTAATATGCTTATAAATATTAAAATTATTTCTGAATATGAGAGACAATTCACCATTACTAAAAATTTAAAATAATAACTTTATATTAGCTTATTCAGTTTTATTTACCTTAAGTTTATTCAGTAGTTTTGTATTGTATTTTTATTATTCTATATCTGTAGATGTTTCTGTTGCTTCAGGTTCTTCTTCTATTACTTTAGGTGTTTCTTCTTTCTTGGGTTGTTGTTCTACTTTTTTTGGGGTTTTAGGTGCAGAGTAGCGTTCTGGTTTAGGGACAAGTTTATTTTCTGGAGCACCAAATTTATATTGTAGGGTAGCATTTAGAAACATTGGAGCTGTTGTTCCTGATATGAAATTTGGTCCATTGGTTAATAAAGCTTTATTCAATGTTGCAATAAATTTAAATGTATTATTTTGTAGTGAAATACCTACTGAAAAATTTGAACTTGTTTTATTTTGTTTTGAAGTATCTGTTACTTCAGATTGTGTAACATTAGTTGCCTTATCTAATTTATAGCTTTCTGTTGTATCTGTATATACTAATTTATTATAACCTGTGTAAATTGTTAACCACGATTTTATGCTATACTCAATAGCTAATCCTAAGTAAGGGATACTTATTTTATCAAAAGAATCTTTAGCTTTACTGCCCTCTGTAGGAACAGTTAAACTTTTAGAATTTATTTCAAATGATGATATTAAAATTCCAAAACTAGGAGTTATTAATAATTTATCTTTAATAGTTTCAATATCAAAAGAAGCACCTATATTTGTTAAAAGAGATGATTTTGTATGTTCAACAGTATTTACTTTTTTATGTTCAGTATTATAAGTCAATTCAGAATATCCCTCATTGTTATAATCTAAGAAAGCCCATGTGGTCATTTTTACAGTATAAGATAAATCCATAAAAAATCTTCCACCCACTGATATTGCAGTGTAGGCATCAGGAGAATTAACCAAGATAGTTTTAGGATTTCCTATTGAATCATAAGCTTCATTAGTGTAGCTACCAAAATCGATTTTAAATAAGGAATCAAAGCCCATATTGTTTCCTAAATCCATACCGAAAGATGCTTTGATACTAGAGATACTTGAAGCAATTGTTCTTGAAGTAGTATTAGTTTGATTTGCAGCAATATCAAGAGTTTTAACTTCATTTTTAAAATGTGAACTCCAATAATCAAATGATAAACCTAAATCTATGCTACCGAGATTATAGGCCGCAAAAATAGAATAAGTATGGTTTGCCAAGTTAAGAGGATTACCCTCTGTATCAGCAAGGCCTTCTAAGCCCCAAATTGCTTGCTTGGTATTGTAGTCAGCAACACCAATGGTTAAGCTAAACATAGTATTAAATGTACCGAAGGCATTATAATTATTTGGGCCAGCATAATAAACATTAGCAAAATCAGAATATTTATTTGCTAAATGAGGGAAAATAATTACATCACTAGGGTCATAAATTCCAACACGTCCTAAAGGTACAATAGATGTATAACCTATTTGCGAACTGCTTTCAAATCCTGATAAGGCACTTACTCTTGAGCTTTGAGCCCCCATTAAAGAAATACTAACAAACGACAGTATTAATAAAACTTTTTTTAACATTTTTCCTCCAAAATAAATATAGGATTGTATAGCATTATTTATTGAAAAATACAAGTTTGGTGTTGCATAAAGCCATAATATTGTTTATAATTGTTTTTTGTATGGGAAGATTCTGCAATATGATAGTTAGATATTTATTGATAGTTTTTTTTACTTTTATAAATTTTTTATTACTAAAAAAGATTTTAATTTATTTTGGTAAAAATTTTAAATATATTCTTAAATATATCATTTTCTTTATATTTATTTCTGTAATTACATTTGTGTACAGTTATAGTATTTCTCATCATTTAGAATTCTATTTAAAAACATCAAGAGCTGTATTTATATTCTCAGAAATAGCATATATTTTATCTTTTATTTCTCTTTCTCTATCACTTTTTTATTTAAAAATATATTATCACTTTAAAAATAAAAAAGTTTTTTTACCTGATGTTAAATTAAGGGATAAATATGAAGCAATTGGTGTTGTTTGTGGAGAAAAACTAGGAGAAAAGCATATTAAAATAACTAGAAGAGATTTTATTAAAAATGGAGCATTAGCCTTTCCTTTAATATCTATGGCTTTTAGTTCAAAGGGAGTTATTGAAGCTTATTCTTCTACATCATTTCCTCGAATAAAATTAAAATATAAAAAATTACCAGATTCTTTAAAGGGTTTAAAAATTGCACAAGTTTCTGATTTACATTTAGGAATATTTATTACTCTCAATTATTGGCAAGATATTATAAATTATTTAAAAAAGCAAAATTTAGATTTATTATTATTAACTGGCGATTTTGTAGACGAGTACACTCTGCTAGATGATGCGGTTAAAATTTTATCTCAAATAAAACCTAAATATGGTATATATTCTTCTTCTGGAAATCATGAGTATTCAAGAGGGATTTCTCCCGTTTTAAGAGCTTTTAAAAAGTATAAGATTCCATATCTGAGAAGTAAAGGCAAGAGAATAAAAATTGGAGAAAGCTACTTGTTTATTGGTGGAGTTGATGATTTGTATGGTGTTGGTTATAAATTTAGAAAGGGGTATTTAAAAAAAACTTTCTATAAAACAATAAAATATGCTCAGAGTGATGATTTTAAAATATTAATGAGTCATAGATACAAAGTTTTTAAATATTCTACTGAAAATAACATAGAATTAACTCTTTCTGGTCATAGCCATGGAGGGCAAATAGGTTTTAATGGTCATTCTTTATTTGAAGGTGTTAAAGGTCATAAACATCTTTGGGGAAAATTTCAGGAAAATAATTCAATTTTATATACCACATCTGGAGCAGGACACTGGTTTCCATTTAGAATAAACTGTCCTACAGAAGTTCCTGTTTTTACTTTAGAATAGTGTAATTGTTTAACCACAATAAATTGTGTTTTAACAATTAAAATTTAACCTGTAGTTTAAATTTTTTTTATTTTTTTATTTTAGTTTTTAACATAGTAAACGATGTTCATTGTGAATCAAAAATAAGCCTTATTTAAAGGCTGATGGAGGAGCAATGAGTCTAGGTAGAGCAATGACTGCAGCTGTTACAGGTATGGGTGCAAATAGTACAAGATTGAATATAATTGGAGACAATATTGCTAACTCAAATACAATTGGCTTTAAGCGTTCAAGAGGTAATTTTGGTGATTTAGTTTCCCAAACATTAATTGGAGCAACTGCTACATTTTCTCAAGTAGGAAGTGGTGTTAGATTAATTGATGTTCAGCAAATACATTCACAAGGTGCTTTGAGTTATACTGGTTTAGATACAGATATGGCTATAAGTGGAAGCGGCTATTTTATGGTTAATGGAACTGTTAATGGACAAACCGGAAATTTCTATACTAGAGCAGGACAATTTCATTTAGATGAAAATGGTTTTTTAGTAACTCCCGAAAAAATGAGGATACAAGGTTATGGTGTAACTGCTGACGGACAAGTTAATGGAAGTTTAGGGGATATTAATTTAACTGCCTCTAATATTCCTCCTTTAGCAACCGAAAATGTAAGTTTTACAGCAAATCTAGATAGCGAGGATGCTGTTGTAGCAGCTGCTTTTGATCCAACGGACCCATATAATACATCTAATTTTGCAACAGCAATAACAGTTTATGATTCATTAGGTAATGCTCATCAATTAGATATATTTTTTAAGAAAACAGCAGGAAATAATTGGGAATGGCATGGTTTAATTGATGGTGGAGATTTAACTGGTGGAACAGCTGGAGTAGCAACGGAAGTTGCAAGTGGAACCTTAGGTTTTACTACAGATGGAAGACTTGATACGGAAGTTATTAATGGTGGTACAATTAATTTTTTAGATGCTACACAAAATCAAGTAATTGATTTTGATTTTGGACCATCAATAACAACAGATGGAGGTGATGGAGAAAGTGGAACAACGCAGTATTCATCAAGATCAAGTATAAATTTTCAGACTCAAGATGGTTACACAACGGGTTCATTAACAAGATTTGGAGTTAGCGAAGATGGTGTTATTACAGGTGCATACTCAAATGGAGAAGTTAGAACGGTTGGGCAATTAACATTGTCTTCATTTCAAAATCCACAAGGATTACATAAGTTAGGGCAAAATATGTGGGCTGAAACAAATGATAGCGGAGAACCTTTAGTCGGTATACCTAATAGTGGTCCAAGAGGTTCGGTTGTTAGTCAGCATTTAGAGCAATCAAATGTTGATTTAGCTGAAGAAATGGTAGATATGATAATAACTCAAAGAGCATTTCAAGCAAACTCAAAAACTGTTACAACGGCTGATTCAATGCTTGCGGAGATAATTCAAATGAAAAGATAATTAATAATATTATGACAATATTCATTTATATTGTTATTAAAAGATTGCCTGTTAACTCAGGTAATTTGCCTACTCACTATAGGCAATAACAAGGAAAATAATCTGAATTGATAAAGCCCAGATTATACCTCCTTGAAACACTACACACTACAAAATGAAATCACTCGACGGAGTGGTTTCATTTTTTTTTTAGGTAAAATTAATACACAGATTATATAAATATTATGGGAATATAATAAAGCGAAAACCCAATTTTGGGGTTGAGTGAACTGCGTAAAATGCATAAGCAGTTGAAGCAGAAAAATCTTTCTTGAAGAAAATTAAATAAAGATATATACTCCTATTCTATTTTAGGAGGCTTTATGGCAAAATATAATATATTAGAAGGTGCAGGTGGTTGCGATGCTAAATTAAGTACAAATGTATTAGAACAAGTTGTTTATTCTAACACTTATTACAGAGATGAAAGAGTTTTAAATGGCTTAGAAGATGCAGATGATGCAGGAGTTTTTAAAATTAATGATGATAAAGTAATAGTACAAACTACAGATTTTTTTCCTCCTATGGTAAATGATCCCTATTTATTTGGAAGAATCTCAGCTTGCAATGCTTTAAGCGATATTTACGCTATGGGGGCAATTCCAATAACTGCATTAAATTTAGTAGCATTTCCTCATGAAAAATTTCCTATTGAAATTTTAAAAGAAATCCTTAATGGAGGAAGAGATGTACTTAAAGAGGCAAAATGTTCATTATTAGGTGGGCATTCTATTACTGATACTGGGATTAAATATGGCTTAGCTGTAACAGGAGAAGCTGAAATTGGTAAAACCTCTGATAATTCACATGCAGAAGTAGGAGATATTTTAATTCTAACAAAACCATTAGGAAGTGGAATTGCAATGAATGTTGCAAAAGCGGAAACTGATTTTTGGAACAGTAAAGCTACTGTAGATGAGGCTTTAAAATGGATGGGAACTTTAAATAAAGAAGCTGGTGAGGCTATTTATAAATTCGAAATAAAAACAGCAACTGATATTACTGGTTTCTCTTTAATTGGTCATCTTTCTGAAATTGCAAAGGCTAGTAAAGTTGATGTGTTATTATATAAAGATTCTATTCCTGTTATGGGAGATGTTTTAAAATTGTCTAAAATAGGTTTTTATCCTGCGGCAAGTCATAAAAATAAGAAAATTTATAGTAAATTTATAAAAACAGAATTTGATAGTCCTATTATTGATTTATTATTTGATGCTCAAACATCAGGTGGAATGCTTTTAAGTGTAAATAAGGATAAACTTAAAGATATTTTACAATTTTTTGATGATAATCTTGATTATCCTGTTTCCATTATTGGTGAAATTAAAAATAGACTAGGGGATAAGTCTATTATTGAAGTGTTGTAGCATTTCATAACTGAGACAAGGCAACGCATTGTCTTTACAGTTATTACATGCAAAATTTAACTAACTTTGCAAGCAAAGTGGATTTAAATTTTATTTACTTGATGTATTACCGTTATCATCTATTGGTAAATCATTAATATAAGGAACGCTTTGATATTCTCCTGAATAAAAACCAGCACTTTCAAAATGCCAGCCATTTGAAAGTATATCCCCCGAATCAATTATTTTTGTTATTGCAACATTTCCTTGTCCTTTAG